>ENA-UPWK01001389-UPWK01001389.1-human-gut-metagenome-genome-assembly--contig:-NODE-1389-length-17377-cov-5.266127_pt1 | contig 17377 bp, 13 predicted proteins | sample MGYA00250048_ERZ773373 | MGnify/ENA primary metagenome ERZ773373 (study PRJEB29103, sample SAMN06112059) | human gut metagenome | biome: human gut; feature: ankylosing spondylitis patient; material... | reverse complement strand
GGTGGTACTCTGCCAGCGCCTTGGACTGTGTATGCTCGGTATTGCCATTGTAAACACCGTAGCATATCTGAGGGTAATTCTTGAAAAGAGCGCGCATACGCTTCATCTGGTCATTGGCCAGCGCATTCATCGGATAAATGATGATTGCACGGACACCGGCGGAAAGAGTTCCGGCTTCCTGCTCCCGCAATAGATGATTGATGATGGGCAGCAAAAAACTCTCTGTTTTACCAGAACCTGTTCCTGTCGTAACGACCAGATTTTCCCCTTTGTCCGCTTTCAGCATGGCTGTTTCCTGATGCTGATAAAGAGGCCTGTCCAGCTTTAGCTCGCGCTCTTTTTCTGCAACAGGCTCCAGTCTTTCAAACAAGACACTCGCTTTTTGTGCTTGGATCAATTCCCGCAATGTATGCCCTGTTTCATAGGAGCCGCCAATATCAAGAAATGGCCCGCTGGCTACCATACCGTCCGTCTGCAACTCTTTCCGAAATTCTCGCTCATAGTCGGTGTCAGCCATATCAAAAGTGGTCGTGATATAATCAATATAGCTATCTTTGATTTCCTTAGAAGCCTTGATGGGATCAAACATATTGGTAGCCCTCTCTAATGCTGTACTTGAAATAGTCGGGTGTCTTTAATCGATGATGCTGTTCAGCTTTGCTCATATAAGTGGCCGGATTACAGTTGACTATTGTGGAAAAATCCTTATCAATATATACTGCATCCTCCGTTGTACACCGTAGGATCAGCAAGTGTTCGTTGACAATCCAAACCTTAACAGGGTTGACCAATTCAAAGTCATTTGACGGCTTGGAGTTAAACGGGATGCGTCGCCCTGTACTGCTAATAAAGGATAGCGTTGCCGAATAGCACGGTGCGGGCATTGTTTCACCAGATGCGACAGTTGTCCCTTGGTAGTCCAAATTTGTCAGGATTCCGCATCCGTACTTCATAAGCAACGCTTTCAGGGTCTCTGTCTCAAAATCCCAGTAGAGCGCATCTCCTATAATAAGCTCTTTCCCGTCATAAAGCCATTCGAGTGGATTTCCAACGCAATATGAACCCTTGAAAATAAGTTCATTCATTCCGCCGGAAAACAGGCTTTTCTTTTTTAGGAAAACTTGATAAGAATAGTTTCCCAAGGCGTAGGAACTGGTGTTGGCAAGGGCGGTGCTTTCTATTGATGTCGCATAAGTGTCGATACTTCCGCCGGGGCGTTGGACTTCGACTTGAAAGGTGCTTTCGGGATCGCCAACATAGTTGCCCTCCGGTTGCCAGTGCAGGGTGCTGTCAATTACTTCGATTGGCGGAGCAGCAAAGGTGGGCTTACAGGCGATGGTGGTAATTTTTCGGTTTATATGATTTCCTGCTATATTCTCCAGAGAAATCCACAGATCATACTCTGCCTGCGGCGCCGTTATCGCACGGAGCGTATTGCCAAGTTCGAAATAGGAAGGACTCACCTCTGGAACAGGGCTTATACCAAGCATGAGCTGTCCACTCCATCCCTCTGGCAACTCCAGCTTTACGAATTCGTCGTGCAGAATGGATTTGTGCCAAATCATACCCGGAATCTTGAATGCATTATGCCCCATCAACGCGCAGTGAACCAAAGGAATGTACAGTTCAAGCTGCCAAGCCATTCCGGAAACGGGGACGATTATACTGTCAGAGGTATCTTCTAAGACCAGGGAATAATGGAACTGCTTGGCGGCAAAGGAAATATTGGCAGTTGCTTGTGATCCGTCTGCATAGTAGATGGGTGCGTTTAAAGTAACATTGAAATCTGCAAGAACTATGTAATTGAATTCATATTTTACCAAGTCAGTAGCAAGGTCGATTATACGGACACAGTGGCAAAGGCCATTATTTTCTGATGGAATTTCCAATTCATTTCCGCCATCACAGAAAGCATCTGCATTGTGACGCACTCCGTCGATGGAGAATTGGTATCGTATGCTTTTTTCTCCCTCGGGGAGAACGATAAAAAGCTGGAAGGGGGCAGGAAAAATATCGAAGGATACACCCTGATGTATTACTTGGGCAGAGACCGCTTTACGCAGGGAGGTATGATGGCGGAACTGTGCCGCAGTCGATGCGCATACGAAGATCTCTCGGCCATCAATGGCAGCTGATGACACCTCGTCCAAATTTATGCGATACAGTTGCCCCGGATATGGGTAGCTATATATTCCGTCTGTATCATCGGGAAAGGTTACTTCCTGCAAGTTGCTGGCAAACAAGTAAATTGTTCCACAGTGGGGAGTTCTTTCAGCCCCCGATGCGTCCAACAAGATATATTGGCGATATAGCTTTTCAGCCGAATTATAGAGAAGTTCTCCGTCATAGTGGATCTCTACCCGTATAGCCGGTGTGTTTGAAAAATCATACGACATTTCTTCAAACGGAATGAAGCGACTTCTTGTTGTTAAGCACAATTCATCCCCAGTGACCGAAAGTTCAGCGTTATAGATACAAATTTCACTTTGGTAGATTTTAATTACAGGACGTTGCTGCGCTATCTTAGACAAGCGGATTTTAGGTATTGCTATGCCAACGGAGGAATGCTCCATCGTATATTGAGCATAGATGCGGTCTGTCGTCGTTGCAACATATTCTGTTTTACGCTGCTGCTGTTCTCCCTGTGCCTGTACCCGTTCGGTACTGCTTTTCCTTTGATACCATTCGACGAGGATAGTGTCCCAATAATTTCGGTCGGGATCAATTAGGTCGGTGTTTTCATTCCGGAGAATCGCGTCCATCTTTTTTACGATGGAGTCACAGAGAACTGCCATATATCCGGGACGTTCCTTAAACAATGTCTGCAAACCGGAAAATATGGCATCTGCCCTTAATTGCAGTTCATCATTCTTGGCAACGCGGGAATCCCAACGCGCACGCATGCCTTTCGTAAATACTTTGTAGCTGATATCCTCCGTTACATATTGGAAATCTAAGTTTTTAACATAAAAATCAAATAGAATGGAGTAGAGAGATTCTATGCTTTGCTTTGGTGCCAGAGCATGGAGCAGCAGAGAGGTGTAATATCGCTGCGTTCCCTCAGGTGCGAAAAAACGCTTGTAGTGTGCCAGTGTACCTTTGATTGCACCTCTGAAATAATTATATAATCTATTGGCTGCGGCCTCAGAATTTTCCGGATTAAATCCGTATTGAAGGAAAATATAATTCCAAAGAGACCCGGAAGTCTCCTCATCTGCTAATTCTGAGGACCAACCCTTCAACAGGTTTATTGTTTCAAGTACGAGTACAGCGTCCTCTCTTACGGAAGTGCGTCCTCCATCTATCAACACTTTCTTGACGGTTTCGCTTGCGGATTGATAGAGCAGTGCGTCTTCCGCATCGGTCAAGTGGTACTCTCCGGCTAACGGATAGGCTCGAAACACATAGTCGGCCAGTGCAAAAGCTGTATAATCGGTAGACAGTCCGCATTTATCTACGTTGTGCATATCGGGTTCGACATACCCTGTTTCTTTCCAGATAAAGCCTCTATCAGTAAGCCATTGAACAGATGATACGCCAGTGCCTCTTGCGTATCTGCGGATTTCCACAAACAACGACAAATATACGCTAAGGCGAGCTTGTTCAGCAAATATCACCTTCTCCGGGAATGCCTTGTTCAATCGGTTCAGAAACTCTGCTTCGCTCATGCGCATAATATCCACCCACCTTACACATTAATCAAAGCACGAATGGGAGTTGTAATGTGTGGTATTTTATCAATTATAGCATAAAGATGTAACAATCTCAACCATGCAGTTTTGTGAGCTTCGATATATGTGTGCGGATGTGTGATTCAAATCTCCAAGATTTCCTGCAATCCCGCGCTGGCGGCCTTTTTGTTCTTGTCGAAGGCGTGGGTGTAAATGTCCAGCGTGGTGGAGGGCTGGCTGTGGCCGAGGATACCCGCCACCGTGGCGACATCCGTGCCGCCCGCAATCATCAGACTGGCGGCGGTGTGCCGGAGGGAATGGACGTTCAGCTCCTGCGGCAGGCCGTTCTTCTTGAGGATCAGCTTGAAGCGGTAGGTGAAGGTGGTGGGCGTCATGGGGAGCTGCGCTCCTTGACGGCGGAACAGGAAGTCATCAGCGGTCAGCTGCCGCTGCTCATAGGTTTCGGTGATATACCGGCATTCGTTTTGGTACTCCCGCAGGAGACTTTCCATCTCGGCTGAGAAGTACACATAGCGGTCACCTGCGCGGGTCTTGGGTTCTTTTACGAAGATCTCCTCGTCCGTCACCTTGACCGCGTTGCGGCAGATATGGATGGAACGCTGCTCCCAATCAATGTCGCACCACTTCAGACCGCAGCACTCGCCCCGCCGCATCCCCGTGGCGATGATGAGCTTGAAGTAGGTTTCGTACTTGATGCTCTCGCCCTCCAGCGCGGCAATGATCCTCTGCGCCGTTTCCTCGTCCGCGATCTTCTTTTCACACTTGCGCCCGGCGTAGCGGTAGGTGCGCCAAGCCGGGTTATGCGAAAGAAAGCCACCTTCCACGGCATCAGAGAGGATGCTGCACAGCGTAGCGTGCACGCCCTCAATGGTGTACTCGGAGAGTGGCTTTTTTGTGTCGGAACGAATGACTTTTCGCAGTTCTGCGTAGAAATTCCGGAAGTGTTCCGGCCGCAGCTCGGTGAGCTTGTAGTGACCCAGCGCCGGGAGGATACGCTCAATGTCCTGCCGGTCGCGGCGGATGGTGGACTTCGCCAGCTTGCCGGGGGCGATGTCCGTCAGCCACAGGTCGATGTATTTTGCCAGCGTGAGCTGCTGGACGGGCTGCGGCGTGTGACGGCAGTCACGCTCAAAGAGGACTGCCTGCTCGTTGAGCCACTTTTCGACCTGCCTGGGCGTCAGTTCCTCCGGTGGGTGAACGGTTTTCTGCCGGGGGTTGATGCGCTTGCCGTTGTAGTCATAGCCCATGGAGACCACGATGAGATAGCTGCTGCCGCGCTTGCGTATGCTTGCCATAAAAATGACCTCTCTTTCATTTATTCTCAGTACAGTTGAGGCTTATTTTGCAAGCACAACATACCGCAAGCACGGCGGTAAAGCTATTACAATTTTCTTGAAAAATGAATTTCTACGAAAGCAACAATCATGCGCTGCGCCGCTTCGGAGAACAGGCGGCGGCGAGATTGAAAATCTGCTCGCCGTCCGGACGGAGCATGGTGAGCATGGAGTCAGCCGCCCGCTCCTTCTGCGCCTGCTGGGGGTGGCAGTAGGTGCGCTCTAAGAAGCCGGTGTCCGCATGACCTACGAGGTCTGCCACCGTCTGCTTGTCCACGCCGCAGTGCAGAAGCGATGTCACGAAGTAGTGCCGCAGGGTGTGCAGGTGGTACTCCCGCGGAAAGCCGATGGCGGCATAGATTTTCCGCAGCCGCTTGGTAAAGGTGTCCGGGTGGATGAGCTGCCCCTGCTCGTCGGTGAAGAGGTAGGGACTGAGCCCACGGCGCTGCTTTTCCGCCTCCATCTGCTTGCGGCGCTTGTAGGCGAGGAGGATGCCCCGCAGGTCGGAGGAGAGATAGACTTCACGGCTCTTGCCGTTTTTGGTGCTGCCCTCCACGATGCCCTTGCCGGGAACGCTGCTGCGGGAGCGGCTGACGGTGAGCAGCAGACCGTTTTGCGTAACGGTGAAGTCCGACCATTGCAGAGCACACAGCTCGCCCCGGCGGCAGCCGGTGTACATGGAGAGCAGATAGAACAGGCGGTAGTGCCGCGGCTCCTTTGCCAGCGTGTCCAGCAGCTTTTCCACCTCGCTTCGCGTGGGGATGCGCTGCACCATGCACTGCGGCGTGGGCAGGTCTAACATCCGCGCGGGATTTTTCTCGATAATCTCATTGTGCTTAGCGTCGCTGAGCACGGCGGAGACCACGGAGAGGTACCGCTGCGCGGTGGATTCGTTGATGTACTTTCCATGGTGCTTGCGCTTACGCAGCTCGGAGAGCATATTTTCCAGTGCCATCGGTCGGAGCTTGTTGAGGCGGATGCCGCCGATCATGGGATACACCACATCCAGCATCCGCCGGTACGCAGCGATGGTGCTGGGGGCATATTTCGTCTGCCGCTTCAGCCAGCGGGAGGCGAATTCCTCAAAGGTCATCTCGCCGTCCTCGGCGTAGCCAGTCTTGAAGCTGCGCTCCAGTTCCTCGGCGGCGTGGGCGACATACTGCCCAATGCCGCGCTTGGGGACACCGGGCGGGACTTGGATGGTCTTTGCCTTGCTGATTTTTTTGCCGTTGGGTCGGTAGCCGTTGCTGACGGTGATCTTATACCGTCGCTCATCTAATTTTTTGATGCTTGCCATTTTTAGAACCCTCCCAAGGTTTGCTGCTGTTTTTCTTGCACAGCCTGTTCATCCAATTTTTCTTTCACCGCCAGAGCCGCGCCTGCGGCGAAGCCGACCGCCGCGCCGAAGTTTTCGGCGGCGATCTTCGCCTCCATGCGCCGCTGCTTTTCCTCGGCATCCTCGTCCTCATCCAGCAGTGTTCCTACGGCAGACAGTCCTGCCACGGCGGGAATCAGAGGAACAGGCCGCGGATCGCCGCCGCACCATACCAACCCGCCAGTGCCGCCGTGCCAAGGATCAGCACCAGCATGATCCACTTGAGGGCCACCAGCAGGCTGAAGTCCGGGAGCCAGTCGATCCACTTGGTGGAATACTTCTCGCTCAGGTTCCCAACCCGTTCCAGCAGTTTGTTCGTCTCCGTCAGCGATTTCTGCATCTCCGTGAGCAACTGCTGCACCGGCGTCAGGTCGGTGCGCGGTTTCAACTCCGGCAGGGTCTTCCGAATTTCCTCCAGCTCCCAGTTTATTCCGTCTGCCTGCCCCGTCAGCTTGTTCATCGCCTGCGGCAGATCGCACTGGATCACAACGGGCTGCATCGGCTGCGGCGCAGCCGGCGGTGCGCTGCTCGGCTGATTCATCCGCTTCAATTCCTCCATCGATTTCCGCTGCTCGACGGAGTTTTCTCTGGACGAGCTCTGTCCGTATTCTGAATTCATGCTCCATGGCCTCCTTGCAATACTTTTCTTCGTGTAGTTTGCTGTCGCGGCACTTTAGTCCGTCCGGTGTGGTGTAGGTGATGTATTTGCGGCCGCTCTCCCAGCGGACGGCGTAGCCCTCGGATGCCATCAGAGAAACGAAGGCGTCCTTGTCGGCGGCGTATTTCATGCACGCATCGATGGTGTTCATGAGCCGCAGCTTCCAGCTTTGACCCTTCAGAGCCGTGTGGTATTCCGCGCCGCTCATGCCGCGGGCCTGCTGCGCGGTCGGCTCAAAGACCGGCAGGCCCATCTCCTGACAGATCATGTCATTGCGCCGCATCAACTCTTGCAGTTGTTCCTTCGCCATGTGCAGCTTTTTGCCGGTGTCGAAATTGACGGAGTTGATGACGCAGTGGGAGTGGATGTGCTCGCGGTCTACATGGGTGCAGACCAGCACTTCGCAGCCGTCAAAGTATTCTGCCAGACGCCGCGCGGCTTCGTGAGCCTGCCGGGGATCGACCGCCGCGCCTTTTGGAAAGCTCTGCACCATGTGGTAGAACATCACGCCGCCGTCCTTGTGGTAGAGCAGCTTGGTGTTCAGGAAATCATCGTAGACGCTCTGCGGCTGACAGTTGATGCCGCTGACGAGCGGCCCGTCCTCCCATGCGGTTTTCTTTTCCTGCATGACGTAGAGCATCACGCCGCGCATGGCGGCGCGGGACTGTGTGCCCCGTTTGTAGTTCACAAAATGTACGATGGCCATACGGCTCACCGCCCTTCCATGACTGATCGTAGCGCGGCGCTGACCTCGGACAACTCACCGGCAGCTTTTTCCAGACCGATGACCTGCACCTTGCCCATGTTGGCGAGGACGGTGAGCCGGTTGATGTTGCTGCCGATGCCCTTGAGCTGGCGGAGCAGTTCCTTCTGCTCATCGATGACAACGATCCGCTTGCCGAGACAGCAGGCGGTGACGTAGTCGCTCATGGACATGTGGGCCTTCGCCGCCAGTGCCCTAATCTTCTCGCGGTCAGCGGACGCCATGCGCGTGCTGAACTTGATATCTTTTTTCATAATCAATGACCTTTCTGAAATGATTTCTCTCGTCCCCTCGGAGAGCCGGGGTGGCTTCAAGTGGGTCCGGGCTTCTGCCCGGAATTTGGGTGCAGGGCTTTGCCCCGCCCAGTGCATTTGGCAGGGCAGCGGCTTCGCCGCAGACCAGACAAATGCGATGCTGGCCGTCGTCCGAGCGGACGACGAATCCCTCGTCCTGCCGCAAGCGGCAGGACTCGCTCTCTCTGTCGCTCGTCCTCTTCCCACCGAAACCGCTTCGCTGGGTTTCGGCGGGAGCCCTGTTGGGGGAGGTGATAAAAACTCCCGTGTTATGTTTTTTACATTTCTGTGTGGGGGGTATCACTTACCCTCCGGTTGCTGTGGCTATGTCGGAACAACCCCGCGCGGGGTTTATTTCGGCAGAAAAACGGCTTTCTCAGAGCGGGTGCTCTGCACCGACGGACACGCTGTTCCCTCCTGCACACAGTGCTTTTTCGGCACTTCTGTGTGGGGGTGGTATCACTACCCTCGGCGTGCGCTTCATGCCGTTGAAACGCTGGACGCCCGCGGGTCACGGCGGCTTATTTGCCGTTTTTATGCCGCCGCGGTGCTCGCCCTGTGCGGGCTGAATCTCCCCTCGTCGAGTACACACGCCACCCCAGCCCCTAACCGCGCACACAGCGGCTCACACGCCGAAACACGGCGGGTCCTCAGGGTCGATGGTGACGGTGTTTTCGGCAGCGGAATCATCGACACCATCGACCCTTTTCAGGCAGATCAGCCGGTCGCCGTTGCTCTTGCGGAAGGACACCGTGATGCCGTTTCTCCTTAGAGCATCAACGCTTTTGCGGATTCGGTGGGAGAAGCTGTTGGGGGTCAGCCCCTCCGCACCGGCAGGGTCGATCTTTTCCAACAGCACCTTGGCAGGGGCGCTGATCTCCGGCTGCTGGCGCAGCAGTTCAGAGAGAAGAAAAAGAATCCGTTCACTGGGCTGCTCCGTCTGTTCGCAGTTATCTGACAGCAATTTCCAGACGTGATCCTCACCGTCGAACTCCAGTGCCAACTCGCGGTAGGGGATGTCCCGCCCGGTGCAGTAGAGCGTGGCTGTGTTCTCTCTGCGCTGACTCTTGCGGAGGACGAAGTTGCTGTCGGTGGCACCGCTGAGTCCGGTGGTGCCGGAAATCATGTTCATGGGATCATCGTCATTCATCTTCCGCAGATGATGCACCAGCAGAATGGCGATGCGGTGCTTGTCCGCCAGCGCTTTCAGAACGCCGATGTCCCGGTAGTCGCTGGCATACGGGTTTGCGTCATTGCCTGCGGTGCGGATGCGCTGGAGCGTGTCGATGACGATGAGCCTGGTCTGCGGATGCTCCATCAAGAATTGCTCGATCTGTTCCACCAGCCCGTTATGGAGCTGCTGGGACATGACGGCGAAGTACAGCGTGGGCGGCGCGTCCTCCGTGAGATCGAAGAGGCGGCTTTGGATACGCTGGAAGCTGTCCTCCAGACAGAGGTACAGCACCTCGCATGGGCGCGTGGCGAACGTCCAGAGCGGCTTGCCCTGCGCGGCGCAGAGACACAGCCACAGCGCCAGCCACGATTTGCCGATTTTCGGCGCGCCTGCCAGCAGGTGCAGTCCCTGTGGCAGCAGATCGTCGATCACGAAGGAGACCGGCTCGTAAGCGGTGCTTTGCAGCGTGTCCGCGTCAATGGTTTGCAGTCGGTTGATTTGAGACATAAAAAACCTCCGGATAAAAAGGTAAGGGCAGAGACCTCGCTGCAGTCGAGGCTCTAACCCTTTCACTTGATTATTCTGTATTTTTTGATAGAATGAGAATATCGCAGGACAGCTGCAAAACGGATATAGGACAGGGGGGTGGGCTTTTGAAGATCGGAACAGATCAGTACAACACATTTGACACCATGACAATGGACTGCTGGAATGACCGTGTGTACTACGAGGGAAAGGAATTTCCGGCAGGATATTTTGCAGCGGAGATCCTGAACTTTGCAGGTGAGATTCACGATCCTCTTCTGGAGCGTATTACTGTGCTGACGGCGCTTGTGGACGATTTGAGCACAGCCGAAAAGAGCAAGCGCCATGATATTGCGGCACAACTGAAACCACTGCTGTATGACACGGTTTCCTGGTTGTATACTTGCCCGCCATTTTGCTATTGCGAAAGCCAAAGTGCATATGAGAATCTTGGACATGCTTTGAGCGAGGAACGACTCGATCGGGACTACGAGGAAGAGGAGGCGCATCTTCCGTACTTGGCGCTTTCCTTTTGCGAGCCGATCCTGAGAATCTTGGTGGCGATCTATAATTTTTGCCTGCTCATCCGCGCATTCGAGATGAAATATCTGCGCGGATCAAAGCAGCGTAATGCAGACGCCTTCGCAAAGGCGGCGCATGAGTGCTTTGATGAGGATGACAGCTTTCTGATCCTGTTGGAGCAGATGCCGTTTGGCGAGGTGGAAGAATTTTTCTCCTATCCAAGAGTGGTCACAGGATTCAAATATTTTCAGGATGAGAACGATGAAGAAAAATGGAAAACCGCGCAGCGCGTGATTTGCAAGCGTGCCATTGACTTTTATATATTCGACCTGATGAACGGATTGCACCACGGCCACGCACCCAGCCAGTGCCAAGGCTGCGGGAGATACTTTCTGACCACCAACGGCCACATCCCCAAATACTGCGACGGTGTCGCCCCGCAGGACAGCCGCTATACCTGCCGGCAGTACGGCGCGATGATGCACCAGAAGGAGCAGAACAAACAGCACCCGGTCTACCGCCTGTTCAATACCCGCACCGACACCATCCGCAAGCATCACCAGAGAGGGAAGATCTCCGATGACCTGCGGCGGGAGGCACTGTATCTGGCGGGGAGCTACCGGGACAAGGCACTGATGGACAATGACTACGCCGCTGACCGATATGCGCGGGACATGGAATTGGAACACATTTACGCGGAGGCAGAAAAGCGGCTGAAATGAGGAAGGGGGCGTTCCTGTGACGAAAAATATGTACACCGTTGCCGGGGACGGCCCCTGCAACGAAGAGCTGGCTCTGCGGATACAAGCCGGAGACAAAAACGCCGCGGAACGGTTCATTGCACAGAACGAAGGATACCTCACCAAGCTGGCGCGGGCGTACATACCATGGTGTGAGTTGGAAGACTTGAAGCAGGAGGCGGCGCTGGCGCTGCTGGACGCGGCGAGGCGATTTGACCCCGCTTACGGAACGAAGCTGCTGACCTATGCGACGCCCGCGATAGAAGCGGCGCTGTCCGACTACGCCGCACAGCATTCTTCCTCTCTGTCCATTCCCATCAGCCGGTACAATCAACTGCGCAGGGTGGCATACCTCTGTGCCGAGGGATGGGACTCATCTGATGCTGAACTGGTCAAGGTGGTGTGCGGAGAACTGAATGTATCTGCCAAGGTGGCTGGGGCGTTGATAAAAGAATACCGGACGCTGTTTTGCGTCCGGCAGTTAGGTGACGATGTGTTCTCCGTCAGCTGCGGCGGCGATCCTGCCGTTGCCTATGACCGCCTCATGCGCCGGACGCTGCTGATGCAGCGGATGGAGCAAGTGTTGACGCCCAGGGAGTTGAATCTGGTGCGGAGTTATCTGGGCATCGGTCAGCCGGACGAGGTTGGCATGACCTTTCAGGAGCTGGCGATCTATCTCAACTACAACGGCCCCAGCGGAGCGGAGAAGGCATACAAGGCCGCGCTGCGGAAGTTGAAAAAGGACTTGTACGGTGGGGCCTATGGCCGGTGGCTCTCCGCTCAAAAGGCCATCCGCGCCGCCAAAGCGGAGGCGGAACAGGCCGCGGGGCATGGCGCAACGCCGCAGAGAACATGGTGGGGCGAAAAAGAGCTGATGGCGCGGTTTATCTGCGAGGTCGTTTCGCTGATCCGTGTTCATGAGATTTTCAGTGACGCATTGGAGAATATTGCTGCAAAAATTTTTGAGGAGTCTTGAAAATTGTACTTTTTCAAGACTCCTCAAGATCATTCCAGCTCAAATGCGCCGGTATAAAGCTGATAATACCGATATCTTTTGTGGGGGTTGCAAAGCGCACCCAAGTTGAGCGAGATGGACACAACATGGGAGGAACACCTCGCGCCGTCTACGCACTGGATAAATGCGGGATGTCAAAAGATTAAAGAGAGCTGGCTCGTGCCAGCTCTCTTATACTGTGCGCTGTCAGGTTCTACGGTTACTATCAAAGTGCATTGACGGTTCCTGATTTCTCAAATATTCTGTTTCAGGCAGGTCTTAATGTCATCCTCAGCATTGGTAATAAGCCGCAAGTCGAATGTGTCCACTAAATACTGAAGCACATTCGGGCTCAAAAATGCCGGCAGGGTAGGGCCTAAATATATGCCTTTAATTCCCAGACTCAATAATGCCAGCAAATCAGCAACAGCCTTTTGTTCGTACCATGATACGATCAACGACAAAGGCAATCCGTTTACATCGGTACCAAAAGCATCTGCTAAACCTGTTGCGATCCGTATGGCAGAATATACATCATTGCATTGCCCGACATCCAAAAGTCTCGGCAGACCCGCTACTTCACCGAAATCCAGTTTGTTAAATCTGTATTTTCCGCATGCGAGCGTTAATATCACGCAGTCTTTCGGGACCATCTTAGCAAACTCTGTATAATAGTTTCGACCGGGTCTTGCTCCGTCACAGCCGCCAATAAGAAAGAAATGTCTGATTTTTCCTGCTTTTACTGCCGCTACGATTTTGTCAGAATCGCTTAATACCGAATGATGCCCGAATCCGACAAGTATCTCGTGGGGCTCCTGATCCTCCGGATAGCCGCCCAATTCTATTGCCTGCTGAATGATTTCACTGAAATCCTTTTCACCGTTTTCTCTTTTCCCAATGTGTTTTATCCCTTCCCAGCCCACTACATTCGTGCTGTAGATTCGGCCTTTATAGCTCTCTCTCGGCCGCATAAGGCAATTCGTCGTCATTAGAATACATCCCGGAAGATCATCAAATTGTTTTTGTTGATCTTGCCACGCACCACCGAAATTCCCGACAAGGTGGGGGTATTTTTTTAATCCCTCATATCCGTGGCACGGCAGCATTTCACCGTGTGTATACACATTGACCCCCGTTCCCTTTGTTTGTTCCAGCAGCATTTCCAAATCCTTCAAATCATGTCCCGAAACAACGATAAAGGGTCCTTTCCTCATATGGATATTGACCCTATGGGGTGCCGGATTTCCGTAAACTGCAGTATTGGCTTCATCCAATTTTTTCATAACCTCAATTGCCGCTTCTCCGGTGCGCATGGTCATTCGGATCAGTTCTTCCACTGTAAGGTTATCGTCTGTGAGAGCTTCCAATGCCTGAATATAAAATTCATCTACCTCATCACTGTAATAGCCCAGTTCTCTTGCCTGATGCCCATAGGCGCTGATACCTTTCAGTCCGTATAAAATGGTTTGCCTCAATGAGCGAATATCCGGGTCAAGGGATTTATCATACATAATTCCCGCGAATTGAGCATCCTTTAGCATTTGTGTTTTTGTTTCGGGAAGATCATAAGTGGCGTATGATGTCTGATTGTGAATCTCTCCTGTGATTGTTCTCAAATTTTCTTTTATCCGTTGTGATTCGTTCAATAATTCCACGTGTACTTTCGAATCAAAATTAACATTCGTCAGCGTTGTGAAAAGAACATTTTCGATAAACCGTATGATATTTTTATCGATATGCTGTCCCTCATTTTGCAGAACTTTTCCGTAACAGCTGATCCCTTTGATTTGAAAGATCAGCAAATCCTGCAGATTGGCGATTTCCGGTGTCTTTCCGCAAACCCCAATCTTTGTGCAGCCCTTTCCGTTCGCTGTTTGCTCACATTGATAGCAAAACATTTCGTATCCTAAATCCATATTATTCATATGCTGACCATCCTTATCTTTCGTTTTTATAGTTAAAGTATCGGTCAGGAAACGAAAAATATACTTGGTATGAGAGACCTTACTAATTGTCTCATGTGTGTCTATGCGTCATTTGCTGTGGCGGTTACGTCGAAACAACAGATATCGTTGCAGACAGAGAAACACCACAAGCTTTCTTGTTGACAAACTATCGCCATAGCGATATAATCAATTCGGGTTAAAACTATCAGTGGAGCGATAGGCTCGTGAAAGAGGCACAGCTATGAATAAAATAATCTGCGTTTATCATGGTTCCAGTCAAATTATCCAACAGCCTGTTATTGGCAAAGGAAATCCAAACAACGATTACGGACTGGGGTTCTACTGTACTGAGAGTGTGGAGCTTGCAAAGGAGTGGGCTTGTTCCGCTGAAGCGGATGGCTTTGCAAATCGATATGCCTTTGATTTAAACGGCCTGTCTATCCTCTCGCTTACAGGAGGTAATTATCATATTCTCAATTGGCTTTATGTACTGCTGAATAATCGGAAGTTCCGTATTGGCGGGGCAGTCGCAAGGCAAGCCAAGCAGTATATTGACGAGCATTTTGCGGTAGAGTATAAGCAGTATGATGTCATCAAAGGATATCGGGCGGACGATTCTTATTTCTCATTCGCAAGTGCGTTTCTGAATAATACGATTTCTCTCCAACAGCTTGAAAAAGCGATGTTACTTGGGAAACTGGGCGAACAGATCGTTGCGATATCGGGAAAAGCGTTTGCTCGATTTACATTTGAGGAAGCCATTCCTGCACCGTGTGATATGTATTATCCGAAGAAGCTGGCACGAGACAGTAAAGCGCGCGAGGATTTTGCAAAAGAGAAGGATCGTGAAACGGTTTTGTCTGAAAAATATGTGCTGGACATCATTCGGGAAGAATGGGGGAATGAAGATGAACGCCTACAACGAATTATACTTGGATGATGCAATGGCCAATCTCGGAGATATGGTCGAGTACGCCGTGTGTACACTCGGCTATGCACCGGATGACTTCTTTGGCTGGTTCATTTCCTCCGGAATTGCCTCAAAATTCGAGAATGGAAATCCGAAGTATGTTGCAGGAATGTCGGGGGTCGAACTGGCAGACGCTGTGCTTGCTGCCGTGAATATGCAGAGTGAGCGTCATCATCAGCCCCATCTATCCTCAAAGGGGAGAGAGTACTGGGCCGGATGGATCCTTGCCTATTACCAGTGGGAAACAAACCGACGCTTCAGCGATATGGTAGAATACGGATTGACACTATCGGTAGTGATGTCCCTATATATCCTGCACGAAGCGGATGTAAGCAAATTCGTGGAGAGTGCAGATGAGATCATTCAAAGGAACAAGGGTAGCCGTAAGTCTAAGCTACAGCTTACACGGAAGGCGAGAGGGCTGACACAGCAGCAGCTCAGTGAAGCATCCGGAGTCTCCTTGCGAATGATCCAGCTCTACGAACAGAAGCAGTACGAACTTGCAAAAGCGCAGGCCGGTATTGTGCTTGACCTTGCCAAAGTACTTGGATGCGATGCCGCTGATCTGATCCAGGGATAGAGGGTAAAGATATTCAGCTGAACTGGGCTGCTGAACCCGCATTTTATCCAGACTACTATTTGACTACTATCACGAAAACCCCCGGAGCCCTTGCGCCACAAGGGTTCCGAGGTTTTCTCATAAATCGCCGGAAATTTGTGCAATTCCTACCAAAGCCTTGTACCACAACGGTTTGTGGCTTGACAGCCTGATAACTCCAACTTTGCAGACCATTGCCTCGAATGCAGCTGGGCCCACCAAGGACCGCCGAAAATTTTTAATTTTCGGCGGTCCTTGTCTGCGGCTATGAAAAACGGCCCACTGACAAATTGGAGCTGCGGGGGATGTCCCATCCGGCAGTGTGACAAAGGCGAAAGAGACAGCCCCGGCGTTCATGGGCAGAGGCGTCCCGGCAGCGGTCTTTACCGCAGGTACAGGGCATTCCGGCTGATGAGAAACGTAAGCGCGGTTGTTTCTGCTGCCTGTCTGGCCTATCCGGCGTGATGGGGAAATTGGGGTTCCAAGTTTTTAAGAGCCGACAAATCAACCGGGAGGCGTATGCGCAGAAACTGGAGGCTCTGTGAGAAGGAGGAAGCCTGTCCCGAAAGGGGCAGGCTTCCTTTGCTGTGAGATGGATACTATTGAGAGCGGTTAAAGAGGATAAAAATAAAGTTTATACGGGGCCCCATGGTACAACCAAGTAAAAAGGCGGCCAAAACACGATGAAGGGACTGTATGAACTGTTGTCATACTGCCGGCCCTATCAAAGGACCGCATACTTGCGTGGAGTGATTGGCACGGTATTCCCGCGGTGTCATACCAGAGAGAACATTGAGCTGCTTATGGAAGTAAATTGCGCTGTCCAACCCGCAGCTTGAAAAGAACCACACATGTGTCTATTCAGAAGGAAAAACCATTCAACGTTATGATGCCAATATGGAATAAATTTGCCCAGTCACAAATTGTTGAATATAACCTTGATTAGCTGCGCAGGGAAAAGCCGCAGTACCGCGCGGAGCGTTTTTTTCGCAATAGGCACCCAGCGATATTGTGTGTTCGATGATTATCGATCGTCTTCCTGCAGAAAAACAAGGAGAGCAGTCTGGGGGTTATCTGTTCTTAAAAATGCTTCCTGCCGTATCTGCAGTCAAGAGCGCATCTGCAATTTCTGCTTTCGGTGCGTTTTTGGGTACCGACTGAACAATCGTGCAGAAGGGAATCAGCTTGCCGTGGAGAATTCTGTGCAGCTTAGGAATAAGGGCATAGCATTTCCGGATGCTGTGAGTCACCGCTAGAATGCCGCGCTCAAAACCGACGCCGGATGGATGGGTGCTGGCCTCAATGATGTTGTCCGTGGCAGATGTGCAGATCTTGCGTTCTCCTGCGAATGTTGCCGCATAGCCGTTCTCCGGCAGAGGGCGGCCAACCATATATCCGCGATGGCCGGAGGCCCCCCGACGCGGCTGTTGCTTCTCGAGTGCAGGCAAGCCCCGGTTTCAAACCATGTCACCATTGCGTCACCCATTCCTGCGACCTAAAATCTTGCGGGAGGAGGGCAGATCATGCAGGGATCTACCATAACAATATCAGGGCTTGCATCTAAAAACAGATAGGCGTCAAACACACCCCGGTCATCATACATCGCGCTGAGAGAAGAGCGGGGAGTCTGCTGAGCACACCTGAAATCTGGCATCTTCGGAAAGCCAGAGCAGGCAGAAAAACGGAAAGTCTTTCTGCCTGCTCTGAATACTGGAGTTACTTCTTGTAGTAGGTGGGTCGGCCCTTCTCGTCGTGGTCCTTGTCGAAGGTGGGATAGGCGCCGCCGTTGAAGC
>ENA-UPWK01001379-UPWK01001379.1-human-gut-metagenome-genome-assembly--contig:-NODE-1379-length-17563-cov-5.436063_pt1 | contig 17563 bp, 17 predicted proteins | sample MGYA00250048_ERZ773373 | MGnify/ENA primary metagenome ERZ773373 (study PRJEB29103, sample SAMN06112059) | human gut metagenome | biome: human gut; feature: ankylosing spondylitis patient; material... | reverse complement strand
CATTAAAAATCTTGTGCTTATGCTCTGTTCCGAATGCTTCCATTGTAATACGCAGTTCCACAGCCGCATTTCGGTTGGTGCTGACAAACTGATTATGTTCCAGTTTGATGACATTTCCTTTTTCGTTTGCAATGATCGATGCCACTCTGACCAGTTCGCCCGGCTTATCCGGAAGAAGCACTGCAACCGAGAAAATACGGTCTCTCTGGATCAGTCCATGCTGTACGATAGAAGACATGGTGATCACATCCATATTTCCGCCGCTCAATACGCAGACCGCTTTTTTGCCTTTCAAATCCAGCTGTTTCAATGCAGCCACGGACAGAAGTCCGGAATTTTCTACAATCATCTTATGGTTTTCCACCATATCCAGAAATGCACCAACTAATTCATCATCATCCACCAGAAGAATCTGATCTACATATTTCTGCACATATGGCAGATTCTGTTTTCCAACCGCTTTTACCGCAGTACCGTCCGCAATCGTGTTGGCACTTGGAAGTTCCACCACTTCTCCGGCCTTTAACGCCGCAGTCATGCTCGCTGCTTCTCTCGGCTCCACACCGATCACCTGAATCTTTGGATTAAGCATCTTGGCAAGTGTCGCCACTCCTGTGATCAGTCCGCCTCCGCCGATCGGAACCAGAATATAGTCCACCGTCGGGAGCTCCTGAATGATCTCCATTGCGATTGATCCCTGCCCGGTCGCCACATCCAGGTCATCAAAAGGATGGACAAACGTATAGCCGTGTTCTTCCGCAAGCTTATATGCATACGCACATGCATCATCGTATACATCTCCATGAAGAATCACTTCTGCACCGTAGCTCTTTGTACGGTTCACTTTAATCAGAGGAGTTCCTGTCGGCATTACGATCGTTGCTTTGCATCCATAGCGTTTTGCCGCATATGCCACACCCTGCGCATGATTTCCTGCAGATGCTGTGATCAGCCCTTTATTTCTGTCTTCTTCTGACAACGTGCTGATCTTGTAGTAGGCTCCGCGCAGCTTATACGCTCCCGTATGCTGCATATTTTCCGGCTTCAGATAAATTCTGGCCCCTGTCTGAGCACTCAGATATTCGCTGTACACCAGCTTTGTCGGAGTCGTCACCTGTTTTACTACTTCACTTGCTTCTTCAAATTTCTCCAAAGTCAACATCTTCCATCCCTCTTTCTGTCGTTTTGACATATTTTTATTCTTCTGTTTCTTCCGTCTTGGAATCACTGTAAAACAACGCATTGACAAATTCATCTGCATCAAACTTCTGCAGATCATCAATAGATTCTCCAACCCCGATATATTTGACCGGAATTCCAAGTTCTGACTGGATCGCCACTGCGATTCCGCCTTTGGCTGTTCCATCCATCTTCGTCAGGATCACCCCTGTGATATCTGCAACCTCATTGAACTCTCTTGCCTGAGCCAGTGCATTCTGTCCGGTGGTCGCATCCAAAACAACCAGCGTCTCTCTGTACGCTTCCGGATATTCCCGGTCAATCACGCGGTTGATCTTTTTTAGTTCTTCCATCAAGTTCTTTTTATTGTGAAGGCGTCCTGCTGTATCGCACAATAAAATATCCGCTTTTCTTGCGCGCGCCGCTGCCACTGCATCAAATACAACAGAAGCCGGATCTGCACCTTCCTGGCCGCCGATCATCTCTACTTCTGCACGGTTGGCCCATTCTTTTAACTGCTCTCCAGCAGCTGCACGAAATGTATCTGCAGCTGCCAGAATGACTCTTTTATGCTGCTCTCTGAATTTCCCTGCCAGTTTTCCAATGGTGGTCGTCTTTCCCACTCCGTTGACTCCGATCACAAATACAACAGACTGTCTCTCCTCAAATTCGTAAGCAGTCTCTCCCACATCCATCTGCTCTTTGATGCTGTCGATCAGAAGCTGTCTGCAGGCAGCCGGTTCTTTGATATGCTGCTCTTTCACTTTCCGGCGCAGATCCTCTATGATCTCCGTCGTAGTATGCACTCCCAGATCTCCCATGATCAGAGTCTCTTCCAGCTCCTCATAAAAGTCCTCATCAATTTTGGAAAATCCGTGAAAAATACTGTCCATTCCGGATACGATATTATCTCTTGTCTTTGTCAGACCTGAGACAAGTCTTCTAAAAAACCCTTTCTTCTCTTCCATATGCTCTCCTTCCTTTTTTCTGACATCAGGTCAGATCTTCCTCCAGCAGATCTACAGATACCAGTGTGGAAATTCCTTTTTCCTGCATGGTGATTCCATAGAGCCTGTCTGCTGCCGTCATCGTTCCTCTTCTGTGAGTGATGACGATAAATTGAGTATGTTTTGTCAGCTTGTGCAGATACTGCGCAAACCGGTCTACATTACTGTCATCCAGTGCCGCCTCGATCTCATCCAGAAGACAGAACGGAGACGGTTTCAGATTCTGGATCGCAAATAACAGCGAAATGGCTGTCAATGCTTTTTCTCCACCGGAAAGCTGCATCATATTCTGCAGTTTTTTTCCAGGCGGCTGCGCAATGATCCGAATTCCTGCCTCCAGGATATCCTCGTCTTCCATCAGTTCCAGCGTTCCCTTTCCGCCGCCGAACAGTTGCTTGAAGACCGCATCAAACTCTTTTGATATTCTTGCAAACTGTTCCTCAAACTGAGCACGCATTGCCGCGTCCAGCTCTGCAACAATCTGGATCAGCGTTTCTTTTGCCTCGACCAGATCCTCATGCTGTTCTTTTAAAAATTCATAACGCTCGGCAACCTGCTTATAATCCTCAATCGCATTGACATTGACGTTTCCAAGCTTACGGATCTCTCCTTTTAAAAACAGAATCTGTTTTTTCATAAATGCACGGTCTGTCAGTGTCTCATCCCTCAGCTTCAAAGCGCCATTGTAGGTAATCTCATACTCTTCCCACATATAGTTCATTTGTTTTTCGGACGCTTCCTCGCAATCCTCTTTCTGGCTTTCAAGTCTGAATAACTCTTTATCCAGCTCTGCCATATGACCGGACAGCGCTTCTCTTTGTTCCAGAAATGCCTTATGCTTCTGATTCAGCGCTTCTCTGTTTTCGGTCTGTGCCGTGATTTCTGTCTCAATTTCAGAAAATATCTCTGTGGATTCTTCGATTGTTTTTTTCAGCTCCTGAATCTTCTCTTCTCTCTGACTGATTTCTTCCGCTGTATTTCCTTTATTCTGATCCAGCTCTCCGGCTTCTTTCTCTAAACGAAGCATCTCCTGATCGATACGTGCAATATTCTCCTTGATAAAAAGATCCTGTTGCTGCAAACCTGCCAGCGATAAATGTACCTTTTCAGACTGTTTCAGCTGTGCAGCTTCTGCCTCGCGGTGAATTTCCAACTGCTTCTGCAATTCTTCGATTTTCTGATTCAGTGCAACTTCCAATTTTTTTGACGCTTCCAGTTCAACCTGAATCGACTCCCCGTTTTCACGGATCTCCCGCAGCGATATTTCCAGTTCTTCCTGTTCTTTTGCATAGCTTTCACAACGTTGTCTGGATTCCGCCTGCTGCCTTTGCACCTGTTCCACATTCATCCGTGCCGTGTTCTGACGGACAGATGCTTCTGTGATCTTCTGCTGGATCTCGTCGATCCCGGCATAACACTCTGCTCTCTGTGTCTTGATCGCACTGATCGAGTGCTCCATCTCTTCCATGTCGCGCTTTAACAGCTTTACTGTTTTTTCAAACTCCTCGATCTCGCGGCGTCTGCTTAACAGATTGCTGGAGTTCTTAAACGCACCTCCGGTCATGGAACCTCCCGGATTGATCAGCTCTCCTTCCAGAGTAACCAGTCGGAGGGATTGCTTATATTTTCTTGCGATCCGGATTCCACAGTCAATATTCTCCACCACAATAGTCCGGCCGAGAAGCTGTTTGGCCAGGCCGAGGAAACGCTCTTCCACATGCACCAGGGTATGGGCAAGTCCGATCACGCCTGTTTCTTTTAGTGCATCCATCTGCCGCAGCTCTGCGCCGCCCTGCATACTTGTCAGAGGCAGAAATGTCGCGCGTCCGTACTTATTCTGCTTCAAATATGCGATCATCCGCTTTGCAGTCTCTTCATCGTCCGTTACAATATTCTGGATACTGCCTCCAAGTGCTGTCTCTACTGCAATTTCATATTCTTTTTCTACCTTGATGATGTCCGCCACAACACCAATCAGACCTTTTTCCCGGTCCTTGCAGCTCATAACACGACGGATGCTGTTTCCGTATCCGTCATATCGTTCTGTAATATTCTTCAGCGACTCCAGTCTGGAGGATTCTCTGTGATATGCAGTCTGACCGATCCGCAATTTTTCCTGCTTCTCATCCAATTGGCGCTGAAACTCTGCGATGTTCTGTTCATTGACAGAAATCAGATCCTGAAACGCTTGAATCTCCGCCGTGATCTCTTCGAATCCCCGTCTTTGCTGCTCTAATTCCCGTCCATACTGCTCTGCCTCACTGGACACTTCCAGAATCTCTCTGTGGATCTGAGCCCTTCTGGTCGTGATCTGCTGCTGTGTGGTATCAAAATGCTGGATCTTCGCCTGCGTCGATGCCCGATTGTTCAAAAGCCGCATAATCTCTTCTTTGCTCTGCTCGATTTCCATCGTCTCTTCTGCAATCTGTGACTGCACCTGGATCAGCTGCTCTTTTGCATCCGTATCCTGATTGGATATCCGCTCCAGCTGTCCGTGGATCGCTTCGCTGTCCTTTACAAATCCGGCTTTCTGCTCCTTCTTGGCATCCCACTCCTGCTGGATCGTACGGCGGCGATTCGCATAATGTTCTTCATTGATCCTGGCTGTATTGATCTGCTCTTTTAAAACATTGATCTGTCCTTCCAGCTGCTGCTTCAAAAGCGTTGTCTCATTCAGCTGGTTCTTCGATTTTTCGATCGCTGCATCAATCTCTTCCACCTGTGTCTCCACAGCCTGATATTGTTCTTTTGTTTCTTCATAGCGACTCTTTGCCGCTTCCATCTCATCAGAAGTAATCCGGACTTTTTCTTCCAGACCCTGAAGCTGATCCTTTAAACGCTCTGTCTCCAAAAGAAACATATGAATATCATAAACCTTCAGCTCTTCCTTCTTCTTCAGGTATTCTTTTGCCACTGCAGACTGCTTTTCCAACGGTCCGATCTGTTTCTCAAGCTCTGAGAGAATATCACTGACCCGGGTCAGATTGTTCTGTTCTTCTTCCAGCTTTTTCAGGGAAAGCATTTTGCGGCGCTTGAATTTTACAATTCCGGCTGCCTCATCAAACAATTCTCTTCTCTCTTCCGGTTTTCCGCTCAGAATCTTATCGATCTGTCCCTGCCCGATGATCGAATATCCTTCTTTTCCGATTCCTGTATCATAAAACATCTCATTGATATCTTTGAGTCTGCATCCGGTTCCGTTGATCAGATACTCACTCTCACCGGAGCGGTATAGCTTTCTTGTCACTGTCACTTCCGAATAATCCACAGGGAGCTGATGATCCGAGTTGTCCAGTGTGATGGCTACCGAAGCATAACTCAACGGCTTTCTGTTTTCCGTTCCGGAAAAAATGACATCCTGCATGGAACCGCCTCGAAGCTGCTTTGCTCTCTGCTCTCCCAGCACCCAGCGGACTGCATCTGCCACATTGCTCTTTCCACTTCCGTTTGGGCCCACGATTCCCGTAATTCCATTGTGAAACTCAAATTTGATCCGATTGGCGAAAGATTTAAATCCCTGTACCTCAATACATTTTAAATACATAAAACACCCGCTTTAGTTTTGTTTTTTCAGCTTCAGAATTGCCTTGTAAGCGGCTTCCTGTTCCGCTGCTTTTTTCGTCCGTCCGCTTCCTGTCCCATAGACAGTCTCCCCGATCTTCACTTCCACAGTGAAAGATTTGTTGTGGTCCGGACCTTCTTCTTTAATCAGGTGATAAGAGATTCCCTCTTCCATATCAGCCTGTACGATCTCCTGCAAAATAGTCTTGCTATCATAAAAGAGTTTTTTGTTCTCCAAATCTGTCAGGATAAACCGATGAATAAACTCTTTTGCATTAGTAAAACCACCGTCCAGATAAATCGCGCCGATCAGAGCCTCCATCGCATCCGATGTCACAGACGGCCTCTGACGTCCTCCTGTCGCTTCTTCTCCCTTTCCGAGGAGCAGATAACTGCCCAGTTCGATCTCCCGTGCACAAAACGCCAGAGAAGGCTCACACACCATACTCGCTCTTGTTTTTGTCAGCTTTCCTTCCGATACTTTCGGTGATTCAAGAAATAAAAATTCACTGGACACCAGCTCTAAAACTGCATCCCCTAAAAATTCCAGTCTCTCATTGCAATGATATTTTTCCAGATGCTTTTCATTTGTATAAGAACTGTGCATCATCGCCTGCTCCAGCAATGAAAAATCCTGAAACTCATATCCTATCTTTTTTTCCAGCTCTTTTAAATTTTTCTTCATATTTTTCCCTTTATCTAAGACTTTTTGTTCCGGCCTGAATAATACAGTTTGGGTGCGCGACAGAATCACGCACCCAAACCGATCGCCAGAGACAAAAATCTCTTCTTGCCTTTTATTCTACTACTTTTTTAATCTGGTCTACTGCATCCTGCACTGTTGAAATCTTTTCAGCCTCATCGTTGTCGATCTCAATGTCGAATTCTTCTTCAATTCCCATGATAATCTGGAAAATATCCAGTGAGTCAGCTCCTAAATCATCCACAAATGTAGTCTCCGGATGAATGTCATCCTTAGAAACGTTCAGCACGTCTGCGATAATATCCTGTAATTTTTCAAATTCCATAGTTTTCTTTCCTTTCTTTGTCCCATTAATCTTCTTTTTTTTCTTCCTGTGCGGACTGGATCGATTCGCGGATCTTCTCGTTGATCTGCTGATTTTTAAATGTCACACACTGGATGATTGAATTACATACTTCTTTTGAAGTAGAACTTCCGTGAGTCTTGACGACCAGCCCATTCAACCCCAGAAGAGGAGCTCCTCCATACTCGCTGGCATCAAAATCCTTTAATGTAGCTTTCAGTGCCGGCTTCACAAGAAGCGCACCGATCTTACTGCGCAGAGACGTCATCATGCCGGCTTTGATCTTCTTCGTCAGAGCTCCGCCGACACCTTCATACAGCTTCAGGATCACATTCCCTACAAACGCTTCCGAAACGATCACATCCGCAGCTCCGTACGGAATATCTCTCGCTTCTACGCTGCCGATAAAGTTAATATCCCTGCAGTTTTTTAAAAGCGGAAATGTCTCTTTTACAAGCGCGTTTCCCTTTTCCTCTTCCGCACCGATATTCACGATTCCAACTGTGGGATTCTTCTTTCCTACCACATGTTCCATGTAAATCGATCCCATCTTCGCAAACTGCACCAGATGAGACGGTCTTGCATCTACATTCGCTCCGCAGTCAATCAGGAGAGATACTCCCTTCATCGTTGGGATCAGCGGTGCAAGCGGAGGTCTCTCCACGCCCTTAATCCTTCCTACGATCACCTGTCCGCCGACAAGAATCGCCCCGGAACTTCCTGCAGATACAAATGCATCTGCTTCGCCCTTTTTCACCAGATTCATCGCTACTACGATAGAAGAATCTTTTTTTCTCCGAATCGCCATGACCGGCGGCTCTGCCGTTTCGATCACTTCCGATGCCGGAATGATCTCAATCCGGTCTTTGGGATAAGTATATTCTGATAACGCCTTTTTCAGCAGTGCTTCCTGCCCTGTGAGCAGAATCTTAATATCATCTCTTTTATTAACAGCTTCTATCGCACCTTTTACCATCTCTGCGGGAGCATGATCGCCTCCCATGGCATCCAGTGCAACTCTTGTAATATCAGACATTTCTCTTCCTCCTAACGCTACTGCATACATTCTACTAAACATCATCCCAAAAATCAATATAAAAGGCTGATTTTAAGATACGAAAAATGGGGACTTTTTTGCAAAGTCCCCATTCCTTAATATCATTTTCAATTAGTCAACTGAAACGATTTCACGTTTGTTGTATGCTCCGCATGCTTTACATACTCTGTGAGGCATCATAAGCTCGCCACATTTGCTGCATTTTACCAGGTTTGGAGCACTCATCTTCCAGTTTGCTCTTCTCTTATCTCTTCTTGCTTTAGAAGATTTGTTCTTTGGACAGATAGACATAGGTTACACCTCCTTAAAATTCTTAAACAAATCACGGACAACTGACATTCTTGGGTCAAGAGCTGTATCTTCACAGTTACAGGTACCCATATTTAGGTTCTGACCACAAACGTTGCAAATGCCCTTACAGTCTTCACTGCATAGAACTTTCGTCGGCCATCCTATCAATATCTCATTATAGAGCATTTTGTCCACGTCAAGATGATATCCGCTTATGAAGTTTGATTCATCTAATCCTTCTCCCAGATCAGCATCCGAAACATTCAAATCAACATGCTTCGTAAAGTTCAGGTCAAACTCCTGCTTCACATCTTCAAGACATCTGTCACATGGAATCAGAATACATAACTCTGTATCCACATGAATAAGAAGCTCTCTGCCTTTCACATGCTCTGCAACAACATGAACCGGTTCTTTACTCACAATCGGAAATGTACCTGTTCTGGACTGAAACGTATCCATCTCCAACTGCACCGTCTCATCAACTGTCTTATGCTGTTCTGACAAAACGTCTGATAGGTTAATTAACATAATCATTACTCCTATTCATACCTAAACTATTATATCATGTTAATCCTATTTGTCAACAAGATTTTTATATTTTATTCACCGGCTTCTGTAAACAGTATCCTCCGCTGAAAAGGGCTGTCCGCTTTTGCGGGCAACCCTGCTGACTTTTTAAAATTTTCAGAAGCTTATTTGCGCACCAGTTCCAGTGTCTCACGTGCAATCGCAAGCTCTTCATTTGTAGGAATTACAAACACTTTTACTTTGGATCCCGGCTGAGAAAGTTCTACTTCCTTTCCTCTCAATCCTGTGTTAAGCTCATCATTGAACTCAATTCCAAGGTAGCCAAGGTAGCTGCATACCTGTCTTCTTACAATATCATCATTTTCACCGATTCCGGCTGTAAATACGATATCATCTACACCATTCATGGCAGCTACATATGCTCCGATATATTTTGCAACTCTGTAAGAGAATACTTCCATTGCAACCTGTGCCTTTTTATCTCCTGCTAAAGAAGCATCTGTTAAATCACGGAAATCACTGGAAAGTCCGCCTGAAAGTCCATACACTCCGGAATCTTTGTTCAAAATCTTCATCACACCGTCAACATCCAGATCCAGTTTGTGTGCCAAGAATTCCATGATCGCAGGATCAATGTCTCCGCAGCGTGTTCCCATTACAAGTCCTTCCAATGGAGTCAGTCCCATGGATGTATCTACGGATTTACCGTTTAAAACAGCTGTTACGCTAGATCCGTTTCCAAGGTGGCATACGATCGTCTTTGTCTCATCATATGCTTTTCCTAACAACTCAGCCGCTCTCTTAGAAACAAAGCTGTGGCTTGTTCCGTGGAAACCGTAACGTCTTACTTTGTATTTCTCATAGTATTCATATGGAAGTCCGTACATGTATGCTTTTGGAGGCATTGTCTGATGGAATGCGGTATCAAACACTGCTACCATCGGTGTGTTCGGCATCAGATTTTCACATGCTGCAACTCCGATCAGGTTTGCAGGATTGTGAAGTGGTGCAAGATCATTGCACTCTTCTACCGCTTTTTTCACTTCATCTGTGATCACTACAGAAGAAGCAAATTTTTCTCCACCGTGTACCATACGATGTCCCACTGCTCCGATCTCATCCAGGCTGTTTACAACACCTGTCTCAGGATTTGTCAGAGCCTCGATCACAAACTGGATCGCCTCTGTGTGAGTCGGCATTGCTTTTTCTGATTTTTCTTTTTCTCCACCTTCCGGCTGATAAGTCAGACGTCCGTCAATTCCGATTCTTTCACAAATTCCTTTTGCCAGAACCTCCTCAGATTCTGCATTGATCAGCTGGAATTTCAAAGAAGAACTTCCACAGTTGATTACTAATACGTTCATTTTTTTCCTCCTGAAAATTTTGTCATTTTATTCATTCTGATTTTAAGTTTTCTAAACAATTACTGTGCCTGAGCCTGTACTGCTGTAATCGCTACTACACCTTCGATATCCTCTGCGCTGCATCCGCGGGACAGATCGTTGACTGGTGCTGCAATTCCCTGTGTCAGAGGACCATATGCTTCTGCTTTTGCAAGTCTCTGTACAAGCTTGTATCCGATATTTCCTGCATCCAGATCAGGGAAGATCAGAACATTTGCATGTCCTGCAACCGGGCTTCCAGGTGCTTTGGACTCTCCTACTGCCGGAACGATCGCTGCGTCAAGCTGCAGTTCTCCATCCAGTTTCAGTTCCGGTGCCATCTCTTTTGCAAGTCTTGTAGCCTCTACAACTTTATCAACATCGGCATGTTTTGCACTTCCTTTTGTAGAATGTGAAAGCATTGCCACAACCGGCTCTTTTCCTGTCAGAGTTCTGAAAGATTCTGCAGAAGAAAGTGCGATATTTGCAAGCTTTTCAGGATCCGGATTCTGCTCCAGTCCGGAATCTCCAAAAATAAATGTACCGTCTGCACCCATATCGCAATCCGGCACTACCATTACAAAGAATGCGGATACTAATTTTGTTCCCGGTTTTGTCTTCAGGATCTGCAGACACGGACGAAGTGTATCTGCTGTAGAATGACATGCTCCGGATACCATACCGTCAGCATCTCCCATCTTCACCATCATAACACCGTAGTACAGATAGTTTGTCAGAAGAATCTCTCTTGCCTGCTCTTCTGTCATTCCTTTTTTCTGTCTGAGTTCTACCAGTTTTGCAATATAGCTCTCTGTCTTGTCGCTTGTAGCAGGATCTACGATCACAGCTCCTGTGAGATCAAATCCGGCTCCGTTCTTTTCGATCTCTTCCTTGCTTCCTACAAGGATCAGGTCGGCAGTCCCCTCTCTTAAAACTGCCTCTGCAGCCTGGTAAGTTCTTACGTCTTCTGTCTCAGGAAGAACGATTGTCTTTTTGTCAGCTTTTGCTCTTGCTTTAATTTCATCAATAAACGCCATTGTTTAAAGCCCCTTTCATTTGTTTCACTTGCTTTATTATAACGCAAATAAATTTTGTATACAAGTAGCTCTTATGTGCATTTTTAAGTACAATTTTCTCTATTTCTCTATGCTTTTCAGTAATATCGTCAAACATTTAACGAGTATTTTACTTATTTTTTTCAGGACTTTTCCGTTTTTTCAAGAAAAAACGGAGCTTTTTAGAGTCCACTCCAAAAAGCTCCGTTATACATCGTCTTTTTTCTGTCAATATATCTCAGATATGGAAAAACGCAGTTACGATCCGGAAATATACCAGAATCGTACAGGTATCCAGAATTGTAGTGATCAAAGGTGCCGCCATGATCGCCGGATCCAGACCGATCTTCTTTGCAGCCAGAGGCAAAACGCAACCGATCGTCTTTGCCATAACAACAACAGCAATCATCGTAATTCCGATCGCCACTGCCAGCATCACATCCTGATCGTACATAATATAGATGCGAAGCCCATTGACCATCGCCAGAATCAAACTGACTACAAGTGCAATCCGCACCTCTTTGAAGATCACCCGGAAAATGTCCTTGAACTCAATTTCACCTACTGCAATTCCCCGAATTACCAGTGTAGAACTCTGGGATCCGCAGTTTCCTCCTGTTCCCATCAGCATCGGGATAAATGTGATCAGAACCGGCATTACTGCCATCGCACTCTCATATCGCCCCAATATCTCTCCTGTCACAGTCGCTGATAACATCAGAAGCATTAACCAGAGACTTCTGTTCTTGGCATGTCGAAATACCGAGGTTCCGAAATAAGAGCCTTCACTCGGACTGACACCGGCCATGATACTGATATCTTCTGTCGCCTCATCCTGCAAAACGAACATAGCGTCGTCTACTGTTACAATCCCGACCATACACATCTCATGGTCAATGATCGGAATCGCGATCAGTCCGTACTTCCGGATTGTCTCTGCCACTTCCTCCTGATCATCCAGCGTCTTTGCGTAAATGACATTCTCATCCATGATCTCTTCAATCTTTCTGGATTCACCGGATGTTAAAATGTCCTTCACATCCACAACACCGATCAGCTTTTTCTTTTCTGTCACATAACAGGTATAGATTGTCTCTTTATTAATACCAACCTGACGGATCTTCAAAATGGCATCTGCCACAGTCATCTCTTTGTTCAGACTGATATAATCGATATTCATAATACTTCCGGCACTGTCTTCCGGATAATTCAAAAGCGCATTGATCTTCTGCCGCGTCTCTTCATCTGTCGCCATCAACAGTCTGTCCACCACATTAGCAGGCATCTCTTCCAGAACATCTACTGTATCATCCACATACATCTCTTCCATGACTTCTTCCAGCTCGGAATCCGTCAGCGCATTGATCAGTACCTCTCGAGTATCACTGGTCATGTCCGTAAACACTTCTGCCGCCTCTTCTTTTGCAAGCAGTCTAAAGAGCAGGATCATCTGGCGTTTATCGATCTTTCCATATTCCAGTCCATCCTCCAGCATTTCCACAATATCTACAGGGTGCATGTTTTCCAGTTCATCTTTTAATTCTTTAAACTCCCGCTTTTCCAGCATTGATAACAATACATCGTATTCCATAATCACATCCACCTTTTTTGATTTGTTCTTGCCGTCCTTTTATAGTATAATAGGTAATAAAATGATATACAAGGAGATTTTTATGAAAATTGTCGGTTTAATCACAGAATACAATCCTTTTCACAACGGACACCAGTATCATATCCAAAAATCACTGGAAGTCACAGGCGCCGATGCAGCCATTGTCGTGATGAGCGGGGACTACGTGCAGAGAGGGACTCCCGCCATTATGCCAAAGCATCTTCGTGCGGAAATGGCATTAAAATGCGGTGCCTGTGCAGTCTTTGAGCTGCCTGTCTGCTATGCGACCGCCACTGCAGAATTATTTGCGTTGGGAGCTGTCTCCTTTCTGGATCAGCTTGGCGTTGTAGATTACCTCTGCTTTGGCAGTGAGTGCAATGATCTTGACGGACTGACAAAAATTGCTGATATCCTCTGTGATGAGCCTGACGAATATACGAAGTTTCTCAAAGAAAATTTAAGAGCAGGTATGTCGTTTCCTACTGCCCGCCAGGATGCGTTGTCTTCCTACATGGGAATTTCAGACTGTTCCTTTTTATTAAGTGATCCGAACAACATTCTGGGGATCGAATATTTAAAAGCATTGCGACGTGTGAAAAGCAGGATACAGCCGTTTACTATCAAGCGCATGGAATCCGACTACCACGATCAGACGCTGCGCTCTACTTACAGTTCGGCTTCTGCTATCCGTTCTCTCCTTGCATACTCGAGTTCTGTACTCCAGACACAGCAGGTTACCGGAGAGACTTTCGAAAATACACCATTTTCCAGTATTTTAAATGAACTGGAAGATCAGGTGCCAAAAAGCTGCCTGGCACTTTTAAAAGATTATCACAAAGTGTTATATCCGGTTTATCAGAACGATTTTTCGCTTCTGATGAAATATAAGCTTTTGAACAAAACACCTCAGAGTCTCATTCGCTATATGGATGTTTCCGAAACACTTGCCAACCGGATCCAGAACAATCTGAATGATTTTTTTAACTATAAGCAGTTCTGTGAATTATTAAAGACCAGGGAGCTGACACAGACAAGAATCAATCGCGCACTTCTGCATATTATGCTTGGTCTGAAAAAAAACAACGTGAGAGAATATATGGAAAACGGCGGACATTTCTATGCCAAACTTTTAGGTTTTCGAAAAGACAGACAAGATCTGCTTTCTGTCATTGCCAAAAAAAGTGCTCTGCCGCTGCTCACCCGCCTTTCCGATACTGACAGTATCTCCGAAATCGGTCAGAAAATGCTCCGACATGATATTTTGGCATCCAATCTGTATCAGTCTGTGATCACGGATAAATATAAGACCGCTTTTCGAAATGAATATAAACAGCCAATGCTGAAGATTTAGAAAAGGAGATTACATTATGAAACGTCCATTTACCCAACTGGAGAAAAAACAGTTATTGATCTTTACTTTGATTGCCTTTGGTATTCCTTATCTGATGGGAATCCCGATGGCGTTCGGATATCAACGGGGAACTTCTCTGGATCTTTTTGCAAATGCCCAGATGTATTATCCGGCTGCCGGAGCCATTGTCGTCTTTCTTCTGACAAAAACAGAGTTTCCGATGCCCCGGCGGTTTTTCTATGGGTACCTTGTACTGACTGTACTGTTTGCCATCAGCTCTGTACTCAGTGTACCTATACCGGATGCCAACTTGTGGGTTATGGTCATCAATATGCTCACAATTGCCGGAAATCTGGCTCTCTGGGTTTTATTTCTCCTTGACAAACGTGAAGTCCGCTTTATCTGGGGACTGACCTGGTCCGGGCCTGACAGCAGAAGACACTTTCTGTATGTAGTTCTGTTTTTCATGCTGTTTACAGGAAATCTTCTGATTTCCAGCTTCACAGACAATACTGCAGATTCCTTCCTCGCTCTTTTTGCTTCTCCGATGTTCTGGCTGTCACTGCTTTCTTTGTTTGTCAGCTTTTTCCTCGTCTTTTCCGCCTTTTTCGGAGAAGAATATGGATGGCGTTACTTTTTGCAACCGATCCTGCAGGAGCATTTTGGAATGCGAAAAGGAGTTCTCATCCTTGGTGTATTCTGGGGATTGTGGCATCTCCCGCTGAACCTGTTTTACTATGCACCTGATACAAGGCTTCAGAGTATTGCCGCACAGCTTATCACCTGTATTGCACTGAGCGTATTCTTTGCTTTTGCTTACATGAAAACAGACAACATCTGGATCCCTGTCATCCTGCATTTTATGAACAACAATATTGCAGGACTGATCAGTGGAGGCACTGCTTCCGGAGCTGTCATAGAATGGAAAGCGGTTTTGATACATCTTATTTTCTATAGTATCTTCTTCCTTCCATTTCTGGCATCCAAAGTGTTTCGGGAGTCAGAGACAGAAAAGAAATGATTGCATAAAATGAACATGGGAGACCGCACAAAATAGTTGCGTATCTCCCATGTTTCCGTTTATACCTTTTCATTATTTTCTACTATGTGCAGCGTACCTCTTTTTAATTGAAAAACAACATCTGCCTTTTTCGCAATTTCATTTGAATGAGTGACAATGACTGCACATTTGTTCATCTGGTGTACACTATCTTCCAGTATTTGCATAATGAACATTGCAGTTTCTTCATCGAGGTTTCCCGTCGGTTCATCTGTAAAATAACGGGTGCTTTTGAAGCCAATGTCCTTGCAATCGCTACACGTTGTTGTTGACCGCCGGAAAGTTGTAACACATTCCGTTTCATTTCCTCTTTCGTCAATCCCATTTTTTCTAAAACCGGTTTTGGCAGTAATTTACTTGTCAATTTTACGTTTTCTAATGGTGTCATATAATCAATGAGATTATATGCTTGAAAAATAAAGGAAACATGATTCCGACGATGATTTGCGAATCCTTTTTCCGTAATATCCTCTCCATTAAATAATATCTTGCCTTTGGTAGGACTATCTAATCCACCCAACAAAGAAAGTAATGTTGTTTTGCCACAACCAGACGGTCCTAAAATCGCATATATTTTTCCCAGTTCCATTTCTGCGCTGATATTACTAAATATGTTCTTTTTCTTGTCATAGCTATAACTCAAATTTGAAAACGATAATATACTCATAATCACATTTCTCCTATTCCATTTTTGTTAAAATATCTTTCGGTTGTAAACGGATGACCGTATAGGAAGCAACAATAACCGCAAGACAAATCAGAATAACACCAATGCCAAATACTTTAAGCATATCTGATGTGGCAATCTGAACGGTCAATTTGGATATATTTTCTCCCGATCTGCTGACAATGAATGAACCGATTTGATTGGCAAGTCCAAAAGATAACGCCGTTGATGCAAACATGGATAGTATTGCAATCAATATATTTTCTGTTAAGAACTGTCCGACAATTTCTGCCTTGCTTTGACCAACTGCAAGTAAAACAGCAATTTCTTTCTTACGGCTTCTTGTCCACAAAACAAGGAACAGTACAATAACAAGCATGCCAATTGCAGTTATTGTCCATACTGCTGTATCAACCATACTTCCAAAAGAAGATAATGGAGTAGATACTATGTCAAAATCTTCTGTGTTAATGTAAAAGGTAAAGGTTTTTCCTTTCACGTCTGGAAGATTTTTGATGGTTTCCATAAGTTCTTTGGCTTCCTCTGGAGAGTGGATTGCGTTCCACACAGCCGATGGATGTACGATATTCCGCGGATATTTCCACGTAAAGCCCTTTGGAAATGTAAATGAGCAGTTCCGGATTGGCAATAGCGCGGATGACACCATAAACTGTGTAGCGGAACCCCACGTAGGAGTTGTTGACGCCGAGGCGACGAAGCAGGTTGCAGGTTTCTCTTTCGTATTTCATGATGATTCCTCCAGATATCTTTGACTCCTGTAAAGTTAAACCGGGTATGGGGGTTTTTTCAAGTTAGACAGGACGACAAAAAACGATAAAATATGTCGCTAAATGTCGAAGGATTAGCCGGGGAAATTCGGGGGTTAAATAGTGGGGGATAAAGGGAGGTATCGGATATAACTGAGTATAGCAAAAGTAAGGGTTTAAATCCATCTCTTATGACAGCTGCGCTCCCTGCATATGACGGCATACGCAGGTGCTGTGTCTACTGTGGGATTTTTATTGTTTTTTCCAGGGGATGACGCTGAAAACTGGTTAGTTTCAGAAGGTGTAATCGCGGAATAGGACGCGGACGCAATACGAGGGTTAAAAACCGGCCCTGCATTCATCAAAATGAACTGCAGAGCCGGTTTTTATTATATGATTATTTAATTTTGAGGAAAATTATCCCAGGATTCGTATAGTCATGACATAACTGTGGCTGTCCCCCGGGAGGAGGTGCTGTATGTGGTGTCTGTGGGAGAGCTGGTCGTCCTCGTTTTCGTAGATGCCGGAGCCGTTCCAGGGCTCTACGCAGAGGTATGGGGCCGGTTCCGGGTACAGGGTCCAGAAGGCAACGGTTTCAAAGCCGGGAAATCCCACCTCCACACCCCGGCCCGTGGCCGGATTAAGGATGGATACCATCCGGGAGTTCAGCTTATCAAAAAATACAGCGTCATTCTTAAACATTTCACGGTTCAGGGAAAGGGTACAGCCCTTCAGCCTGATTCCCTGTCTGGAGGGGGAAAGTGCAGCTGGTCCAAATCATAGGGGATGCTGACAGCGTCTTCCTCCTTTTCAAATACCAGCTGGTAATCCTCAAAGGCAAAGCCATCCTCCATGGGACAGTTAAATCCCGGATGGGCGCCGATGGCATACCACATGGCCCGCTGGTCCCTGTTTTCCACCTGGTATTTCATGAACAGCACGCCGTCCTTCAGCTCATATGCCAGAGAGAGGCGGAAGGCGTAGGGATATGCCTTGT
>ENA-UPWK01001371-UPWK01001371.1-human-gut-metagenome-genome-assembly--contig:-NODE-1371-length-17672-cov-6.594828_pt1 | contig 17672 bp, 17 predicted proteins | sample MGYA00250048_ERZ773373 | MGnify/ENA primary metagenome ERZ773373 (study PRJEB29103, sample SAMN06112059) | human gut metagenome | biome: human gut; feature: ankylosing spondylitis patient; material... | reverse complement strand
ACTTTAAAAAACTCGCGCCAAAGCGAATAACTTCTTCGTCTGTTTGAAGTGGCACACTGAATTTGGCCACCTGAACAGAGGTGATATGCTCACCTCAGAACAACACAGGTGCTCCAATGAAAAAAAGAAATTTCAGCGCAGAGTTTAAACGCGAATCCGCTCAACTGGTTGTTGACCAGAACTACACGGTGGCAGATGCCGCCAAAGCTATGGATGTTGGCCTTTCCACAATGACAAGATGGGTCAAACAACTGCGTGATGAGCGTCAGGGCAAAACACCAAAAGCCTCTCCGATAACACCAGAACAAATCGAAATACGTGAGCTGAGGAAAAAGCTACAACGCATTGAAATGGAGAATGAAATATTAAAAAAGGCTACTGTAGATTCAATTGGTCAACGCAACAGTTATGTGAAAACATGGGGTTGCGGAGGTTTTTTGAATGAGACGAACATTTACAGCAGAGGAAAAAGCCTCTGTTTTTGAACTATGGAAGAACGGAACAGGCTTCAGTGAAATAGCGAATATCCTGGGTTCAAAACCCGGAACGATCTTCACTATGTTAAGGGATACTGGCGGCATAAAACCCCATGAGCGTAAGCGGGCTGTAGCTCACCTGACACTGTCTGAGCGCGAGGAGATACGAGCTGGTTTGTCAGCCAAAATGAGCATTCGTGCGATAGCTACTGCGCTGAATCGCAGTCCTTCGACGATCTCACGTGAAGTTCAGCGTAATCGGGGCAGACGCTATTACAAAGCTGTTGATGCTAATAACCGAGCCAACAGAATGGCGAAAAGGCCAAAACCGTGCTTACTGGATCAAAATTTACCATTGCGAAAGCTTGTTCTGGAAAAGCTGGAGATGAAATGGTCTCCAGAGCAAATATCAGGATGGTTAAGGCGAACAAAACCACGTCAAAAAACGCTGCGAATATCACCTGAGACAATTTATAAAACGCTGTACTTTCGTAGCCGTGAAGCGCTACACCACCTGAATATACAGCATCTGCGACGGTCGCATAGCCTTCGCCATGGCAGGCGTCATACCCGCAAAGGCGAAAGAGGTACGATTAACATAGTGAACGGAACACCAATTCACGAACGTTCCCGAAATATCGATAACAGACGCTCTCTAGGGCATTGGGAGGGCGATTTAGTCTCAGGTACAAAAAACTCTCATATAGCCACACTTGTAGACCGAAAATCACGTTATACGATCATCCTTAGACTCAGGGGCAAAGATTCTGTCTCAGTAAATCAGGCTCTTACCGATAAATTCCTGAGTTTACCGTCAGAACTCAGAAAATCACTGACATGGGACAGAGGAATGGAACTGGCCAGACATCTAGAATTTACTGTCAGCACCGGCGTTAAAGTTTACTTCTGCGATCCTCAGAGTCCTTGGCAGCGGGGAACAAATGAGAACACAAATGAGCTAATTCGGCAGTACTTTCCTAAAAAGACATGTCTTGCCCAATATACTCAACATGAACTAGATCTGGTTGCTGCTCAGCTAAACAACAGACCGAGAAAGACACTGAAGTTCAAAACACCGAAAGAGATAATTGAAAGGGGTGTTGCATTGACAGATTGAATCTACAACAGCGTATTTTGCACAGGAGTCGCTGAAAAATACGCGTTAATCGAACAATGGCGACAACAATTTCCCATTGAAGCGATGTGTCAGGTATTTGGTGTATCCAGGAGCGGTTATTACAACTGGGTACAGCATGAACCCTCAGACAGAAAACAAAGTGATGAGCGGCTAAAACTGGAGATTAAGGTGGCGCATATCCGCACTCGCGAAACATATGGAACCCGGCAGCTCCAGACGGAGCTGGCAGAGAATGGCATCATCGTTGGTCGTGACCGACTGGCACGTCTTCGTAAGGAGCTAAGGCTACGCTGTAAGCAGAAACGCAAGTTCAGAGCGACTACGAACTCGAACCACAATCTGCCAGTTGCGCCAAATCTGCTGAACCAGACGTTCGCTCCTACAGCACCAAATCAGGTCTGGGTGGCGGACCTGACGTATGTTGCCACACAGGAGGGATGGTTGTACCTCGCTGGCATCAAAGATGTTTATACGTGCGAAATTGTCGGCTACGCCATGGGAGAGCGCATGACAAAAGAGCTGACAGGTAAAGCCCTGTTTATGGCGCTCAGGAGCCAGCGCCCACCTGCCGGGCTAATCCACCACTCTGATCGAGGTTCACAGTACTGCGCATACGATTACCGGGTCATACAGGAGCAGTTTGGTCTGAAAACATCAATGTCGCGTAAAGGTAACTGTTACGACAACGCTCCGATGGAAAGCTTCTGGGGAACGCTGAAAAATGAGAGCCTGAGCCACTATCGTTTTAATAACCGGGATGAAGCCATCTCAGTAATACGGGAATACATTGAGATTTTCTACAATCGTCAGCGTCGTCACTCTCGTCTGGGGAATATCTCCCCGGCAGCCTTCAGGGAAAAATATCATCAGATGGCTGCTTAAAAAAAGAACAAATGGTAGTGTCCGCTATTGCCAGTACACCTCAACATTCCACCATGCATTCCGATTAACGCCGCATAGCCAGTTGAACTTTGCTACTTTGTGAGAGGTAGTACCTTCTATCCAGTGCGAATTTAATTAATGGAATAAATGATTATGAGTGAAAATGATACAATCCCAAAGAAGTCTACAAGTCAGATTAACAAAGCGGTATTCTTTACATCTGCTTTGCTAATTTTCCTTCTTGTCGCCTTTGCCGCCGTATTCCCGGATGTCGCCGACAAAAATTTTAAACTACTTCAGCAACAAATCTTCACGAATGCCAGCTGGTTCTACATCCTTGCTGTGGCCCTGATTTTACTGAGTGTCACGTTCCTTGGACTCTCACGCTACGGTGATATCAAGCTGGGCCCGGACCATGCGCAGCCTGATTTCAGCTACCACTCCTGGTTTGCGATGCTTTTTTCGGCAGGGATGGGGATCGGCCTGATGTTCTTTGGCGTTGCCGAACCTGTAATGCATTATCTTTCGCCACCCGTTGGCACTCCAGAAACCGTTGCGGCAGCTAAGGAAGCAATGCGTCTGACCTTTTTCCACTGGGGACTGCACGCATGGGCAATTTATGCCATTGTGGCGCTGATTCTGGCGTTCTTCAGTTACCGTCACGGTCTGCCTTTAACTCTGCGCTCCGCACTCTATCCCATTATTGGCGATCGCATATACGGACCTGTAGGACATGCGGTTGATATTTTCGCTGTTATAGGCACGGTCTTTGGCGTTGCGACATCACTGGGTTACGGTGTTTTGCAGGTGAATGCCGGTTTGAACCATCTTTTCGGGGTGCCCATCAATGAAACGGTGCAGGTAATTCTGATCGTGGTCATCACGGGGTTAGCGACGATTTCAGTGGTGTCCGGTCTGGATAAGGGAATACGTATCCTGTCTGAACTCAATCTGGGTCTGGCTTTGTTGCTCCTGGCGCTGGTCCTGTGTCTGGGACCAACCGTGCTTCTGCTGAAGTCATTTGTGGAAAATACGGGCGGTTATCTTTCGGAACTGGTGAGTAAAACGTTCAACCTTTACGCGTATGAGCCCAAGTCGAGCAACTGGCTGGGGGGCTGGACATTACTGTACTGGGGATGGTGGCTTTCATGGTCGCCGTTTGTGGGGATGTTCATCGCACGGGTCTCCCGCGGGCGAACCATTCGCGAGTTTGTCACCGGCGTGCTGTTTGTTCCCGCGGGTTTTACGCTAATGTGGATGACGGTGTTTGGTAACAGCGCGATCTATCTCATTATGAACCAGGGGGCCACAGACCTCGCCAATACTGTTCAGCAGGATGTGGCGCTGGCCCTGTTTAATTTCCTGGAGCATTTCCCGTTCTCTTCTGTGCTGTCATTCATTGCAATGGCGATGGTCATCGTCTTCTTTGTAACGTCTGCTGATTCGGGGGCAATGGTTGTGGATACTCTGGCATCAGGTGGAGTGGCAAACACACCCGTCTGGCAGCGAATATTCTGGGCCTCGCTCATGGGCATTGTTGCAATTGCGCTTCTCCTTGCCGGAGGGCTAAGTGCGCTGCAAACGGTGACAATAGCGAGTGCATTGCCCTTCTCAGTGATCTTACTAATATCTATATACGGACTTTTAAAAGCTTTGCGCCGGGATTTGACCAAGCGTGAAAGCCTGAGCATGGCGACAATTGCTCCTACGGCTGCACGTAACCCAATTCCTTGGCAGAGAAGGTTACGCAATATCGCGTATCTGCCGAAGCGATCTCTTGTGAAACGTTTTATGGACGACGTTATCCAGCCCGCCATGACGCTGGTTCAGGAGGAACTGAACAAGCAGGGGACGATAAGCCACATTAGTGATGCAGTCGACGATCGTATTCGTCTTGAAGTCGATTTGGGCAACGAGCTGAATTTTATATATGAAGTGAGGCTTCGCGGGTATATCTCACCGACCTTCGCGCTCGCCGCAATGGATAATGATGAGCAGCAGACTGAACAACATCGATATTATCGCGCTGAGGTTTATCTCAAAGAAGGCGGTCAAAATTATGATGTGATGGGCTGGAACCAGGAACAGCTGATTAATGACATACTGGACCAGTACGAAAAACACCTGCACTTCCTGCACCTGGTTCGTTAATAGCAACATGCCGTCCTGGGGGCGGCAATTATTATCCCGGCCGCAATATGAGGGAATGCAGAATGATTTCACGCTGGAAATGGATGCTGAAGCAGACAATTAAAAAACTATGGTTCAGGGCAACGTTATTCGCAATTGTCGCGATAATAACGGCCCTTTTATCAATTCTTTTTAAATCAATGATACCTGAGTCGGTTTCCGTGAAGGTTGGTGCGGAAGCAGTCGATAACATTCTGAACATACTGGCATCGAGTATGCTGGCAGTGACCACATTTTCGCTGAGTATCATGGTCACAGCCTACGGTTCAGCCACTACTAATGTGACTCCCAGAGCTACGCGTTTAGTTGTTGAAGACGTCACCACACAAAATGTACTGGCCACCTTCATCGGTTCTTTTCTCTTCAGTCTGGTAGGGATTATTGCCCTCAATATGGGAGCTTATGGAGAAAGGGGGAGAGTCATTTTATTCATTGTCACACTGGTTGTCATTGCCTTAATCCTCATCACATTGCTTCGCTGGATACAGCATTTGACCTCTCTGGGGAGGGTTGGTGAGACAACGGCACAAGTAGAACAGGCGGCCATCGAAACATTTATTGCGAGAGCAAGAAATCCCTGTCTCGGCGGATATCCATGGCTTGAGAACAATGAACAGCCGAAAGGAACGGTTGCAGTTTATCCGAAGAAGATTGGCTATGTTGAATATATTGATATGGTGAAACTTAGCAAGCTGCTGACCAATGATCCCCGTCATGTATACCTCGTGGCGCAGCCAGGCAGTTTCATACATCCGTCCATGCCAGTTTTGTACCTGAGTCAGGGCCAGGAGTCGTCAATCAGCACCGATTTACTTGAGACGATTATTGTCTCGGATGCACGTTCATTTGCTCAGGATCCTCGATTTTGTCTTAGCGTCATGGCCGAAATAGCCTGCCGGGCCCTTTCCCCTGCAGTGAACGATCCTGGAACCGCCATTGATGTCATTGGCAGAGGTGTTCGTATACTTTCCACTTACGCGCAGAAGAAATCTGATGAAATAGAAGTGAAATATCCTTCAGTACATGTTGCACCACTTCAGAATAACGATCTACTGGAAGACTTTTTCTCACCTGTCGCGCGCGATGGTGCCAGTATGAGGGAGATTCAGATAAGAGTCCTTAAAGGACTGTCGATGCTGAGTAAAGGTTGGCCAGGGATATTTGCTGAAGCCGCACATACCCTGGCATTTGAAACATTAGAGCATGCAACTCGTGCTGACCATATAGATTCTGATAGATATCTAATAAAATCAACTTATTATAATTTATTTAGTGGCGAATATTCTAATAAAAAAACATAGCTGCAGAGCAAGCGATTCGGTTGTTGGCAAGTCAAGGGCAAAGCATTCGCGTGAGAATGGGCGTATGCTTTGTGCCAAAAGCAAACGTTGCTAATTCTGCACTGTTCAGCGATGGCGCAGTAGCGACAGGCACTGCCACTGTCCAGTCGGCAAAAGCGAACACTTTGCCACTGCGGGGATAAACTGATTGAAGCTCTCGCGCAAAATCACTTATTCTTTTGCGTTAATAAAATGTAGGAGATGGGTCATGACAGGCGAAAATCGTGGCCGGGGAAGGCCGCGAAAGACAGAAAGTACCTATGCAGATACTCGTAATGATCTGATCCGCAGTGGCCTTGAACTGCTGACGCAGAATGGTTTTCTTGCGACGGGAGTCGATGCCATTGTTAAAAATGCCAATGTCCCTAAAGGCTCATTTTATTACTACTTTAAGAGTAAAGAGGATTATGCTCAGACCGTTCTGAACGCCTATGACAGTTTCTTCGAGCATAAACTCAAAAAACATCTACATGAATCATCCTGCACACCAATGGTACGTCTGGAAAATTTCATCAATGATGCCTGTGAGGGGATTAAAAAATACAATTTTACCCGCGGCTGCCTGGTTGGAAATATGATGCAGGAGAGTCCGGGGCTTCCCCAATCCTTCATTAAAGTACTACAGAATATTCTTGAGAGCTGGCAGGCACTTGTTGCGGCCTGCCTGTCCGACGCGTTATCTTCAGGCGAAATAAGTTCAAATATGAATAATACACAACTGGCGGCTATTTTCTGGAGTGGCTGGGAAGGTGCGGTAATGCGTTCCAAACTATATTGTTCTACTGAGCCAGTGTACGACTTCTGGAGCTATTTCAAAACCTCGGTACGCTATCAGTCTTCTCAGGAAGCAACAACTGGCCAGTAAAAGGGGCCGCAGCCCCTAAAACTTATTATACTAAGCCTGAGCTCGGCATCCATCTAATTAGCTATATTGAATGACTGCACGACCGCGAATTCCGCCACTCAGAAGTTTTTCAGCCACAGTGATGGCGTCACTGAGCGGATAAACGGTAGTGAGACTATCCATTCTGGACTCTGGCAAATACTATACCGCCTGTTGCCAGATTGCTGCTCTTTTCTCTTTCGCGAACATGACGCTATCAATCCCTTTCAGCGTGACACCACGCAGAATAAACGGAGCCATATTGCCCATCAAATCCATCCCCTGAGCCATGCCGCAGGCTGCAACAATACTGCCATATCGGACCCCGGCGCAGGCATTTCTCCAGTAACAGGGGGTTGTATTGTATTTTTTTGTGCCGGTTCAGGTGTGCGTTTCCCGGCGCGTCTGCACCGGCTTAACCAAATTCAACAGGGATAAAATAGTGCAAATAACCGAAGTATTACTTGCAGAATCGGGGAAGCATCCGGGGTTTTATTCAACAGGCTGTAGATCACTGACTGCGTCTGTTGGCCGTCCACTTCACGCGTCATTCGACCAGAGTAAATATTGATGATTACTAGATTCGTGTATTTTATCAGGCATTTTACTTGCGAATAAATCCCCTTACTATCCAGCGAAACCACACAGGTAGCTATTACCATATGTGGTAATACACTAGTTACAGGAAAAATATGCAAGTTCCGCAATACGTTGTGTGTTGCTCCTTAGCCAGGATCTTTTCTTCCATGCGAGATATGACAACAATTTTGAGGAAGGATGTTCGTAACTGGTTAGACTGGCCCCCTGAATCTCCAGACAACCAGTATCACTTAAATAAGTGATAGTCTTAATACTAGTTTTTAGACTAGTCATTGGAGAACAGATGATTGATGTCTTAGGGCCGGAGAAACGCAGACGGCGTACCACACAGGAAAAGATCGCAATTGTTCAGCAGAGCTTTGAACCGGGGATGACGGTCTCCCTCGTTGCCCGGCAACATGGTGTAGCAGCCAGCCAGTTATTTCTCTGGCGTAAGCAATACCAGGAAGGAAGTCTTACTGCTGTCGCCGCCGGAGAACAGGTTGTTCCTGCCTCTGAACTTGCTGCCGCCATGAAGCAGATTAAAGAACTCCAGCGCCTGCTCGGCAAGAAAACGATGGAAAATGAACTCCTCAAAGAAGCCGTTGAATATGGACGGGCAAAAAAGTGGATAGCGCACGCGCCCTTATTGCCCGGGGATGGGGAGTAAGCTTAGTCAGCCGTTGTCTCCGGGTGTCGCGTGCGCAGTTGCACGTCATTCTCAGACGAACCGATGACTGGATGGATGGCCGCCGCAGTCGTCACACTGATGATACGGATGTGCTTCTCCGTATACACCATGTTATCGGAGAGCTGCCCACGTATGGTTATCGTCGGGTATGGGCGCTGCTTCGCAGACAGGCAGAACTTGATGGTATGCCTGCGATCAATGCCAAACGTGTTTACCGGATCATGCGCCAGAATGCGCTGTTGCTTGAGCGAAAACCTGCTGTACCGCCATCGAAACGGGCACATACAGGCAGAGTGGCCGTGAAAGAAAGCAATCAGCGATGGTGCTCTGACGGGTTCGAGTTCTGCTGTGATAACGGAGAGAGACTGCGTGTCACGTTCGCGCTGGACTGCTGTGATCGTGAGGCACTGCACTGGGCGGTCACTACCGGCGGCTTCAACAGTGAAACAGTACAGGACGTCATGCTGGGAGCGGTGGAACGCCGCTTCGGCAACGATCTTCCGTCGTCTCCAGTGGAGTGGCTGACGGATAATGGTTCATGCTACCGGGCTAATGAAACACGCCAGTTCGCCCGGATGTTGGGACTTGAACCGAAGAACACGGCGATGCGGAGTCCGGAGAGTAACGGAATAGCAGAGAGCTTCGTGAAAACGATGTAAGCGTAAACTGACCGCCGTATGTAGCCATCAGACGAGAATTGGTAACTTAGACGCCCATCTGATATAGACGGACATCTAAGTATGGAATTACAGGACTGGCGAAAAGAACCTCGTAAAAACTATTCGAATGAATTCAAACTTCGTATGGTGGAACTGGCATCACAACCTGGAGCTTGTGTTGCACAGATTGCACGTGAAAATGGCGTCAATGATAATGTTATTTTCAAATGGCTCAGGCTCTGGCAGAACGAAGGGCGTGTTTCACGGCGTCTTCCGGTAACGACCTCTTCTGACACTGGCGTTGAATTATTACCTGTAGAAATAACGCCGGATGAGCAGAAAGAACCTGTGGCGGCCATTGCGCCGTCTTTATCCACTTCCACTCAGACCAGAGTCAGTGCCAGTTCCTGCAAGGTGGAATTCCGTCACGGTAACATGACGCTGGAAAATCCATCGCCAGAGCTGCTCACAGTGTTGATCCGTGAACTGACCGGGAGGGGAAGATGATCTCACTCCCATCAGGTACCCGTATCTGGCTCGTTGCCGGCGTTACCGATATGCGTAAATCCTTCAACGGACTGGGAGAACAGGTACAACATGTGCTGAATGATAATCCCTTCTCCGGTCACCTGTTTATCTTCCGTGGCCGACGGGGTGACACCGTCAAAATTCTTTGGGCTGATGCTGATGGTCTGTGCCTGTTCACCAAACGCCTGGAGGAAGGCCAGTTTATCTGGCCTGCGGTACGTGACGGCAAGGTATCCATTACCCGCTCGCAACTGGCAATGCTCCTCGATAAGCTGGACTGGCGTCAGCCAAAAACATCCAGCCGTAACTCACTGACAATGTTGTAAAAAACGCTGGGCCGGATTATAAAAACGGCCATGAGTCAGAAATACCTCATTCGCATCGCAGAGCTGGAAAGGTTGCTCTCTGAGCAGGCTGAAGCCCTCCGTCAGAAAGACCAGCAACTGAGTCTGGTTGAAGAGACGGAAGCCTTCCTGCGCTCTGCACTGACACGTGCCGAAGAAAAGATCGAAGAAGATGAACGGGAAATAGAACATCTGCGGGCTCAGATAGAAAAACTGCGCCGGATGCTGTTCGGTACCCGTTCTGAAAAACTGCGTCGTGAAGTTGAACTGGCTGAGGCTCTGCTGAAACAACGTGAACAGGACAGCGATCGTTACAGTGGGCGGGAAGACGATCCTCAGGTTCCCCGCCAGTTGCGACAGTCGCGCCATCGTCGTCCGTTACCGGCACACCTTCCCCGTGAAATACACCGCCTGGAGCCAGAAGAAAGCTGTTGCCCGGAGTGTGGCGGTAAGCTGGATTATCTGGGGGAAGTCAGCGCTGAACAGCTGGAACTGGTGAGCAGTGCCCTGAAAGTGATCCGCACAGAACGGGTAAAAAAAGCCTGTACAAAATGTGACTGTATTGTTGAAGCACCGGCGCCGTCTCGCCCGATAGAGCGTGGTATCGCGGGCCCCGGATTACTTGCCCGCGTGTTAACGGGAAAATACTGCGAACATCTGCCACTGTATCGTCAGAGTGAAATCTTTGCCCGCCAGGGTGTCGAACTGAGCCGGGCCTTACTCTCCAACTGGGTTGACGCGTGCTGCCAGTTAATGACACCGGTGAATGATGCCCTGTACCGTTATGTAATGAACACCCGCAAGATTCACACTGATGACACACCGGTAAAGGTACTGGCACCGGGTCAGAAAAAGGCGAAAACAGGGCGTATCTGGACGTATGTCCGGGATGATCGCAATGTGGGTTCGTCATCTCCTCCAGCGGTCTGGTTCGCGTACTCGCCGAACCGGCAGGGGAAACACCCGGAGCAACACCTCCGCCCCTTCCGGGGTATCCTGCAGGCGGATGCGTTCACAGGTTACGACAGGTTGTTCAGTGCAGAACGTGAAGGTGGTGCACTGACAGAAGTTGCGTGCTGGGCCCATGCCCGGCGAAAAATCCACGATGTATACATCAGCAGCAAAAGTGCGACGGCAGAAGAAGCACTGAAGCGAATCAGTGAACTGTACGCCATCGAGGATGAAATACGGGGATTACCGGAGTCAGAGCGTCTTGCCGTCAGGCAGCAGCGAAGCAAAGTGTTACTGACGTCGCTGCATGAATGGATGGTGGAGAAGAATGGTACGCTGTCGAAAAAATCCAGACTGGGCGAAGCGTTCAGCTATGTACTGAATCAGTGGGATGCCCTCTGTTATTACAGTGATGACGGTCTGGCGGAGGCGGATAATAATGCTGCGGAAAGAGCGCTTCGTGCAGTCTGTCTCGGAAAGAAAAACTTTATGTTCTTTGGCAGCGATCACGGCGGCGAGCGTGGAGCACTGTTGTACGGGCTGATCGGCACCTGCCGTCTGAACGGTATCGATCCGGAAGCGTATCTGCGCCATATCCTGAGCGTACTGCCGGAATGGCCTTCCAACCGAGTTGATGAACTCCTGCCATGGAACGTAGTACTCACCAATAAATAAGCGTCAATACGGTGCTCCGTTGACGCTTACAAAACGATAAAGCGTGACTACATCAGTATCATGCCCAAACCAGACGGGTTAACGGCAGCAAAGAACCTTGCAGAGGCGTTCGAGCATTATAACGAATGGCATCCGCATAGTGCACTGGGTTATCGCTCGCCACGGGAATATCTACGGCAGCAAGCCAGTAATGGGTTAAGTGATAACAGGCGTCTGGAAATATAGGGGCAAATCCACTGGTAGAGTTACTACAACAAGCATGGGAGGCTCTGACTCTGACAGACATTGTACTGTGGAATGTTGTTACAGGTTGGGGCGGCAACCGTGCCAGGAGACCATGAGCCGTTCACGGCATTAAAGGCCACACTTCAGTCGTTTACATTCCCTATGGTGGCAGGCATCTTCCATTAAGGCGTCAGAGCGTTACCAACGTTATGTTGTCATGGCTCATCTTTCATAGTCGATGCTTATCTGGTGGCTGAAGCTAGCCGCAGATAAAGAGTGTGAAGTTGATACCATGGAGTGGAGTGACGTGCAGGCAGGAGATTCGCTCTATGCAGGGTTGTGAGATGAATTCAAACCGGCTGGCAGCGCCAGTGATATTCGAAGATTCGTCCGGTTGTTACCCAGTATGCATTAAAAACCCAGACATTATGGACAATATAACGGCTTCTACAACAAGGAAGTGCCTGTTTACCATCCGGGTGTAATGACTCACCTTTGTGGGCTTTTGCCCGTCGCGCTCTTAACGTTGAAGACATTCTCTGCCTGCCGATTCAGGACTGCGACAAAAGCCATATCTGGCTACTGGTCAAGGATGACCAGCGTCTGGAGTAGGTGATAAGCCAAATAGATAAGCTGGAATATGTGGTGAAAGTGCAACGTAATCAGTCCAATCCGACGATGTTTAACAAGATTGTGGTGTTTTTTCAGTAAGTCATTCGTCTTCTGAATCAGGTGTAATGATCTTTACAGAACCATTCTGGCAGTGCGTAACATAATCTGCCGGTAACGGACGATCGCTAATCAGAACGTCAAATGCAGAGATCGGTGCAAGGCTGGCAGAGGCCACTTCATCGAACAACGCGTGGCGGGCGAGCAAAATTTTCCGTAGTCCACGGTTCATCGCTTTACGCTTAGTGGCAAGATCTTCAGGGTTAAACCAGCTGACGCCAAAGTGATTATGCACACCGCTGGCGGAAATAAATATTTTTCGCGGATTGAGAGAGTCTAATGGCGAAGAGTTACTGGCATCGTAAAAAGCATCACTTCTGGCACGATACGTACCACCACAAAGTATTGCTGTTACATTAGGCTTTTCATTCAACGCAACAAAGACGCGATGTGAGTAACAGATACCGGTGAAGGTGATTGCATCCGGGATCATGCTTATAACGAGTGGTATCTCCTGGCCATTATCAAAGAAGATCAGATCATTTTCATTAACCATTCCGGCAGCCAGAATTGCAATAGGTAAGTCATCACGATGATTTTTTGGAACGTCATGGATTACTGGCATGGATGGCGCGGGTTTATTCACCATTACAATATAGCCACCCAGTAGGGTCAGTGGCAGAGGTTCATCTTCCTGATGGAGATCGCGACGAATAGTCATTACAGAAACTTCCAGCATTCGCGCTGCGTCTTTCAAATGGATTCTGTCGGTTTTCTTAAGCAGTTCCATCAAACGTCGGATACGCTCTTTTTGCTTCGTTTCCATCAACTCTCTCTCCGTAAGAATGTTATAAAAATAACATTTTGGCGTTAGTAAACATTGTTTTCATTACCATACTATACGACCGCCCCTTTGAAATGAAAAGGGTATAGGCTGCTGAGTTTTGGGCACTAATCTTGTTAGGTTGCTTATGATTAGATAGTGTTGGCCTGAGTGATGAGACTGGAAGTCTATTAAATAAACATCGGGTTGATGTGCTAATCGCGATCTCAGTCACAAATGATGCAAAAGTAACATGCTAATGTTATTTAAATACCATTGTTATGCGAAAGTTTATAAGAGGTAGTGAAATGGACATTGCAGTTATTGGTTCCAATATGGTGGATCTCATTACTTACACTAATCAGATGCCTAAAGAAGGAGAAACTCTGGAAGCACCTGCCTTCAAAATCGGATGTGGTGGGAAAGGTGCTAATCAAGCGGTGGCGGCGGCTAAATTGAATTCAAAAGTCCTGATGCTGACTAAAGTAGGTGATGATATTTTTGCGGATAATACTATTCGTAATCTTGAATCATGGGGAATTAATACCACTTATGTTGAGAAGGTCCCCTGTACCAGCAGTGGTGTTGCACCGATCTTTGTTAATGCCAACTCGAGCAATAGTATATTAATAATTAAGGGAGCGAATAAATTTCTTTCCCCGGAAGATATCGATCGAGCTGCAGAAGATCTGAAAAAATGCAAATTGATCGTTTTACAACTGGAAGTTCAACTGGAAACAGTTTACCACGCGATTGAGTTTGGTAAGAAAAATGGTATTGAAGTGTTATTAAATCCGGCTCCGGCATTGCGTGAGTTAGATATGTCTTATGCCTGCAAATGTGATTTCTTTATCCCGAATGAAACAGAACTGGAAATATTAACCGGTATGTCGGTTGATACTTATGATCATATTCGTTTGGCCGCACGTTCGTTAGTTGATAAAGGGCTGAACAATATTATTGTTACCATGAGCGAAAAAGGCGCATTATGGATGACCCGCGATCAGGAAGTCCATGTTCCTGCATTCAAAGTAAATGCTGTTGATACTAGTGGCGCTGGTGACGCATTTATTGGTTGCTTTTCCCATTATTATGTTCAAAGCGGTGATGTTGAAGCCGCTTTGAAAAAAGCCGCTCTCTTTGCCGCTTTCAGCGTCACAGGGAAAGGTACGCAATCATCTTATCCGAGTATTGAACAATTTAATGAATTTTTAACCTTAAACGAATAATCATCCTGCACAGTTAAAGGTAGCACTATGAACGATAAAAACATCATTCAGATGCCTGATGGATATCTGAATAAGACTCCCTTGTTCCAGTTTATTTTGTTATCGTGTTTATTCCCGCTATGGGGATGCGCAGCTGCATTAAATGACATATTAATCACTCAATTCAAAAGTGTATTTTCGCTAAGTAACTTTGCTTCAGCATTGGTGCAGAGCGCATTTTATGGAGGTTATTTTTTAATTGCAATACCAGCATCCCTTGTGATTAAAAAGACCAGTTATAAGGTGGCAATTTTAATTGGCCTGACGCTGTATATTGGTGGTTGTACACTTTTTTTCCCTGCCTCGCATATGGCAACCTACACTATGTTCCTTGCAGCTATTTTTGCGATTGCGATTGGCCTGAGTTTCCTTGAAACTGCAGCGAACACATACAGTTCAATGATCGGTCCAAAAGCCTATGCCACATTGCGGCTCAATATCAGCCAGACCTTTTATCCGATTGGTGCTGCGTCTGGTATTTTATTGGGCAAATATCTGGTTTTCTCCGAGGGGGAAAGCCTTGAGAAGCAGATGTCCGGAATGAACGCCGAGCAAATTCACAACTTTAAGGTGCTGATGTTAGAGAACACCCTTGAACCGTATAAGTATATGATTATGATTCTGGTTGTGGTCATGGTGTTGTTCCTTTTAACCCGCTTCCCAACCTGTAAAGTGGCACAGACAAGTCACCATAAACGCCCGTCAGCAATGGATACGCTGCGCTATCTGGCTAAAAATTCGCGCTTTCGTCGTGGTATTGTGGCTCAATTCCTTTATGTGGGTATGCAGGTCGCAGTATGGTCATTTACCATCCGTCTGGCACTGGAGTTGGGCGATATCAACGAACGTGATGCTTCAAACTTCATGGTCTATAGCTTTGCCTGCTTCTTTATTGGCAAGTTTATAGCCAACATCCTTATGACGCGTTTTAATCCGGAAAAAGTATTGATTCTCTATTCCGTTATAGGGGCGCTGTTCCTGGCATATGTTGCACTGGCTCCAAGTTTCAGCGCGGTCTATGTCGCCGTCCTGGTAAGTGTTTTGTTTGGCCCTTGCTGGGCGACGATCTATGCAGGAACACTGGATACAGTTGATAACGAACATACAGAAATGGCAGGAGCAGTCATTGTTATGGCTATTGTCGGCGCCGCGGTGGTTCCGGCAATTCAGGGATATATTGCAGATATGTTCCACTCACTTCAGCTTTCATTCCTGGTTTCTATGCTCTGCTTTGTCTATGTCGGAGTCTACTTCTGGCGTGAAAGCAAAGTACGTACCGCACTGGCTGAAGTCACAGCGTCCTGAGGAGAACCGTTATGAGTACGCGTATTAATTTGTGGCGGGCGCTTTTTGGCGAAAAACCTCGTATCTTGCTGGAAAATAGTGATTTTACTGTCACGTCTTTTCGCTATGACAGTGGTGTCGAGGGGCTTAAAATTGCAAACAGTCGTGGACATTTAATTATTCTTCCCTGGATGGGGCAGATGATTTGGGATGCGCAATTTGATGGACACAGTCTCACCATGTGCAATATGTTTCGCCAGCCTAAACCGGCGACAGAGGTGATAGAGACCTATGGCTGTTTTGCCTTTCATTCAGGTTTGCTGGCTAATGGCTGCCCATCTGCGGAAGATACTCATCTGCTACACGGTGAAATGGCCTGTGCCGCGATGGATGAAGCATGGATGGAATTAGAGGGAGATATGTTACGCCTTACCGGGCGTTACGAGTATGTAATGGGGTTCGGGCATCATTATCTGGCTCAGCCAACAGTGGTCCTTCACAAATCCTCTACATTGTTCGATATTAAGATGGCCGTAACCAATCTGGCTTCTGTAGATATGCCACTACAATATATGTGCCACATGAATTATGCATATATACCAAATGCTACGTTCAGCCAGAATATACCGGACGAAATATTAAGGTTGCGTGAATCAGTACCTTCGCATGTTAATCCCACCCCTCAGTGGCTGGCGTTTAATCAACGGATTATGCAGGGGGAATCCTCTCTGTCGACGCTGAATCAACCGGAATTTTATGATCCAGAAATTGTCTTCTTTGCAGATAAACTGGACGCTTACACAGATCAGCCAGAGTTTCGCATGATCGCTCCCGATGGCACTACGTTTGTTACTCGTTTCTCCAGTGCTGAACTAAATTATGTGACACGCTGGATCCTTTATAACGGCGAGCAACAGGTAGCCGCCTTTGCATTACCAGCAACCTGTCGACCTGAGGGGTATCTTGCCGCGCAACGTAATGGCACGCTGATTCAGGTTGCACCGCAGCAAACGCGCACTTTTACAGTCACCACAGGTATTGAATAACCACATTTACGCGCTTATCGCTAAGGTAAGCGCCATTCTGCCTGCAGAAATCTACCTGCCGAAGTGATGCTTCAGTGGTAAGCGGCTCACCAAAACCGTATTGATATTTACTGAGAGGCCAGCTCAACTATTTAGAGCAACAGATCGTGTACCCGGTTTGCCGGCCAGTCCTAGATATGCTCAATGACATAACGCATCCATTTTTCTGGCTCCACATCGTTCAGACGGCATGTGCACAATACCAAAACGGCAAGCGTTTGAGGCGAAGCACATATATACAGGACAGCTTTATCGTCATTGCATTACCGAAACGGCTTTCATCGCTGCAAGGTTTTTCTTTGCCGGAATGTATCCGGTCAGCTGTAAGCGTACAGCCTGAACCGTCTGGTCAGAATCTGACGAATTAGACAAAGTGGTGTCCACCAAATAAGTAGTGGGAACCAAAGTGTCAGATATGCAGAAAAATGTGACTCCCGGCAGGCGAAAAGGCTGCCCTAATTATTCTCCCGAATTTAAACAGCAGCTCGTTGCTGCCTCCTGTGAACCCGGGATATCCATCTCAAAACTTGCTCTTGAAAATGGCATTAACGCCAATCTGTTGTTCAAATGGCGACAACAATGGCGCGAGGGAAAGCTGCTATTACCTTCTTCAGAGAGCCCCCAGCTACTTCCTGTGACTCTCGATGCAGCTGCCGAACAGCCAGAATCGCTCGCAGAGGACCCGGAAACCCTCAGTATCAGCTGTGAGGTAACGTTCCGGCACGGGACGCTCCGCTTCAATGGCAATGTCAGCGAAAAGCTCCTGACTCTGCTGATACAGGAACTGAAGCGATGATCCCGTTACCTTCCGGGACCAAAATTTGGCTGGTTGCCGGTATCACCGATATGAGAAATGGCTTCAACGGCCTGGCTGCGAAAGTACAGACGGCGCTGAAAGACGAGCCCATCAGCTGGATAAACGAAGACCTTATCACCTTCGTCAAAGACCGCCTAGGTCACGACCAGCGTTATGCCATCGACC
>ENA-UPWK01001369-UPWK01001369.1-human-gut-metagenome-genome-assembly--contig:-NODE-1369-length-17712-cov-127.599149_pt1 | contig 17712 bp, 19 predicted proteins | sample MGYA00250048_ERZ773373 | MGnify/ENA primary metagenome ERZ773373 (study PRJEB29103, sample SAMN06112059) | human gut metagenome | biome: human gut; feature: ankylosing spondylitis patient; material... | reverse complement strand
GTCATAACTTAATCTGTTTTCTGTTACAAATTTATTCTTTTTATACGTAACTGTCAGATTAAGTCTTGACTAATTCATATTAACCGACTAAAAAATAACAAAGAGTATGGAAACAATGACTAATGAACTTACTGTCATTCCAAGAACAATCGGAATGATGGGCAGAATGGGTATGCTTAAACCTGAATTTATCGAAGATGCTGTAATCGTATCGGAAGAGCAGAAGGAGCATCCGAATTTTATTGAGAGCAACACTTCGGGCATTACGCTTGAAGAACTGGAGAGTAATTGCATTGTCCCTAGTTTCGGAGACAACCAGCTAACAATCAGCCACCAGAAATTTATCCACCAGGTAGAAGATGCTGCAAGAATGTATTTTACCGGAGAGAACTTTGGAAACACGGAAATCAGAGTTTCACATAAGATTTTAGGCAGGGTTCCGGGAGCATTGACCAAAAGGAAAGAAGAGCTTAAACCGGAGGACGAGACTATCTATTATCAACGTATGGCTTTCTGTTTTCATATCCGTTCCATGAGTAGAATGATGAACGGCGAGGAAGTCCATTTATGTATCGGTGGCGTTAGAAGTTTGAATGAAGAAAACTTATATGCCAGAAAATCACCTGAGAAATTCAAGATATTCATAGGGTGGAGGGTTCGTGTATGCAGCAATCTTATGTTAACAAATGATGGCTTGACCAGACGACTGGAAGTAATGAGTGATGCAGATATATACAGTTCAGCACTCAGACTATTCCAGGATTTCAAACCGGAGCAAAATTTGAGACTTCTTGAAAACCTGGGAAGAACAAAGATTTCACAAGAACAGTTCTGCCAGATTATAGGCAGACTGAGATTGTACCAAGTCTTGCCTGCATCACAACTTAGAGAATTGCCAAAGGTGATTTTAGGTGACTCCAATGTCAATGCAGCTACGAAAGGCTATATAGAGAATCCAAATTTCGGGTTACGTGGCAGAGAAAACATATCTTGCTGGGATTTGATGCAGCTACTCAATGACGCCGCCAAACAATCCTACATAGACAAGTTCCTGGAGCGCAATCAGAACTGCACTGATTTTGCCGTGGGTATCCAAAAAACTTTAAACGGTGAGGATACGGAGAATTACGGATGGTTTTTGAGTTAGACCTGAAAAGAAATTAACTCACAAGGGAGAAAGATCTGAAATAACAAACATGGTCTTTCTCCCTTTTTTTGTTGAACCCTTTTAAAAATAAATAACATGAGCAGGTTGGATATACTTAAAGCCTCCCTGGAAAAGAAGCAGGCTAAATTTAATAGAAAACTGAATGAGCACTTTTCCGATGTGAAGAGTGCCAACGGACAACCCCTTAACGACAAGAGAAACGGATATTCAACGATGAAACGTTGGGACAGGCAGAATGACACCCTTTCCAAAATGCAGAAAGAGATTGAAAAGATTCAGACAGCGATTGAACGGGAAGAGAGCAGAATAAGATGTATTGACCGCAACAGAAGTTCAATGCCCGAAGAAATTCAAAAGCTTATCAATGACGGCACTTTAAGACAATGGGGTAAATATCCCCATATCATGTTTGTGGAAGGTGTTGATAAAGCACGTATCATATGGGATGACAGGAAGAAAGTGGTGATGCACAAGTTTGTAAGCTCCATTACCGATACAGAGAAGAGAAGGAAGTTTGCCCGGGTGTATAACTCACTCAATGCGTCAATAAATGAAGAGACAGGAAAACAAGGAAAAAAATAGCAGAAAGACATTATGGAAAGACATGAATTGGAAAACAGTAGGGAATTCAAGGCTGCAAAAGAACTTGAACATGCCCTGAACGACTATGGGTGGAATGAGAAAAGGTTCGCCATTGCAGTTACCACATTCCACAGGACCCTGCAACAGACCTTATTCAGAAGTATGGTTGAAGTGATTAAGATTATGGGAAGTGAAGATTACGGATATGACCTGAGAAACAAGGCTTCGCATGAGATTTGTAAGAAGATAGTGGAATCGGGAGTTCTGGAGGACGAGACGATACCATTCATCTGAAACGGTTGAGAGATACCGAACTAATATTCCGGGGAGGGATATTTCCGATAAAAAGGAAGTATCCCTCCTTTTTTATTTACCGACAATTTAAAATTCAGAAGATTATGTTATACTATAATTTTTATGGTTATGAAGAATTCAAGGCCCGTTTCGGACTTGAAAAGAGAGAAAATGGTGTGGCGGTAAGAAAGAACAGGATATTGCTGGCCCACCTGAAAAATCCTGTACTACTGAAGTATTGCAGGGAACATGACGACTATGCCCTGCTACATATATATGATATGGCTGACCTGCAGAAGAAAGTGGTTGAAGCCGTTTTGAAATCAGGAGAGGATGATGAAAAGCTGCCTTATGAAGTGGAACTGATAGGCAGGACATACTACTCTTCCAAATATAGGACTGACGAAGCCAAAGGCCTGTGTGAGGATCTGGATAAAAGTTCAGTCCGCTATGTCAACATTGAACGTAACCGGGTTTTCAAGATGAGGGCCGGAAAGTTCATGAGGGAGCTTATACTTGAAACAGGGATAGGGAAACTTATTTCTCCCTGTGTAGTAAACTGGATTGCAGGAGATGTTTTCACCCAGCAATGGTGTACTTATACTCATGGGAAATCACCTGATATGGAACTTCATGTCAACAATGATTTTGGGAGAATCTATGACAGTAACTATTGTAAAGGGAGTTTCGGTTCATGCATGGTGGATGAGAACAGGACTTCGTTCTATCATGATTCGGTAAAAGCCAAGGCTGCATACATAACAGACAAGACGGGGCTGATTGTAGCCAGAGCCATTCTTTTTACCGATGTTACAGACCAGGACGGCAAGAAATGGAGGCTGCTTGAAAGACAGTATTCTTCAGATGGTGATGATGTACTGAAACGGTTACTGATTGACAAGCTCATTCAAGAGGATTATATAGACGGTTATAAGATTGTGGGCGCGTCCTGTCATGAGGCGAACGCATTCGTGGACATTGACGGCAGTTCATTATCCGATAAAAAGTTTGAGATAGACTGTAATCTCGAATTGGAAGACACGCTTTCCTATCAGGATTCTTTCAAATGGTATAGTTATAATCAGAACAAGGCCTATAACTACGAGAACTCCGGGACCTCATACAACCTTGATACAACAGACCTTAATCTTTACGGGGATGATGATGAAGATGATGGGGAATGGGATGCTTACCACCAATACTATTGCGATGATACAAGGCTCTGTTATCGGAATGGAATAGAAATCTGGGTGGATTCAGACAACCTGGATGATTTTGTATGGATTGAATCAAAGAATGAATATCACCATGAGAACGATTGTGTATGCTGTGACAATTGTGGAGAGAACCTGCTGAAAGATAATGCGGAATACTCCGAGGTGACAGAAGAGCATTATTGCTGCAAGGAATGTATGGAGAAAGCGGAAAATGAGTTCAAGCGGAAGAACTGGTATTATTCCGAGTATGATGAAGCATGGTATGAGAACCTTGATGATATAACCCGGATCAATATCTGGAATGACTCGGAAGGAGTATATGAAGAGAAATCCATTGGTATAGACACTTTGGACAGTCTGATTGAGAATGAAGATGTATGGGAGTTCGGTGAGGATGTATTTGATACAGTAAATCCGAGTACCAATCTCCCGTATGGTTATAAACTTAAAAAAGAAATAAATCATGAATATACAATTATTGAAGAAGCTGTATAGTATCTACAGCCCCAGCGGAAAGGAACAGAAGATGGTGAAGTTCCTCTGTTCCTATATAAAACAACTCCCCGGAAACATATCCGTATCAAAGGATAAATTCGGGAACCTGTATGTAGTCAAGGGTAAAGCTGAAACTTATCCCTGCCTGGTGAGCCATATCGACCAGGTTTCACACTGCAAGCATTCAAAGGATTTCAAGGCGGTGGAGACCAGGGAAATCATATTCGGTTATTCGCCTAAGAACAGGAGGTTTGAGAATTTGGGAGCCGATGACAAGAACGGAGTGTTCATCTGCCTTGAATGCCTGAAGAAGTATGATGCTGTTAAAGTGGCCTTTTTTAGAGAGGAGGAGACCGGATGCAGGGGAAGTTCTGAAGCGGTGATGTCTTTCTTTGATGATGTAAGGTTCGTTATCCAGCCTGACAGAAAGGGTGATTCGGATCTGATTACAAACATAGGTTATTCCGGGTTGTGCTCAGACGAGTTCATTGAAGCGATAGAACCTGAGAAATGGAACTATAAGGAAGAAGGCGGCTTGATGACCGATGTTCTGGCATTGAAAGAAAACGGACTTGGGGTCTCCTGCATAAATGTCTCATGCGGTTACTACAATGCCCATTCTGACGAGGAGATAACAATGAAGAAAGACCTGCTGAAATGCCTGATGTTTATAGGGCATATCATAGAGGACTGTACTGATGTATATCCTCATGTACTGACTGATTCATATTTCAGCCCCTATGAATTTGAGGATGAGGTTTACGATATGCTGAACCATGACCCGACTTTAACCCCTGAAGACCTTCATGACATGTATTCCACCAATTTTCCTCATTTCGGGCTGGAGGATTATAGAAAGATATGTGAGGATTACCGGATGTTCTGGTATGATGATGAAGAAGATATATATGAAGAAAAAAGTACGGACCTAAAAACTTTGGAAGTATGGAAAGAGACATGAATTACGATTTGGAACTGGCCAGGTATATCTGGTCAATCCTGAAATCCGATCTCCCCGTCCTTATGTCCTGGGGAGTTGAGATTGAGACAGTGAAAGTGATAAAGTGTGGTATTGAATTCAAGGTCAACGGATTCAAGCACACCGGAAAAGTTCAGATAGTCTTGAATGAAGCTGCGGACCTGTTTGAAGTCTGTCTGATTGGTGAGGATGGAGAAATCAGGGATAAGAGGGAAGACATCTACTTTGACATGCTTGTTTCCGAGGTGGATGAACTTGTAGAGAAAACCGATGATTATGAAAAGAGGATTGCTGAAACATATAATATTATAAGGTATTAGCAGTTCCCTGAAAAATCGGGAAATGTGACAACGGGCTTTCTGTGAGGGAGTAGATTTTATTGGAACTCGAAATCTCATGGAAAGCCTTTTTTATGAACCAACGTGAATGGTTCCATAGATTAGACGAACATCCAGCCTGTGGAACCACTGTTAAAACTATTTAAAAAAAGACGATGAAGAATGAAAACCAATATGTGGCTTATCTTCGGGTAAGCACACAAAAACAAGGATACTCAGGACTGGGACTTGACGCACAGAGGGAGATAATACAGAAATACCTCTGTGGAAAAACTCCGGTTGCTGAATATATCGAAATTGAATCGGGCCGGAAAAAGGACAGACCCAAACTTAAGGAAGCGTTGACCCTATGTAGAAAAGATGGAGCAACGTTGATTGTAGCAAAACTGGATAGACTGGCAAGGTCGGTTTCATTTCTGTCCAACCTGTTAGAAAGTGATGTGGATATAGTATTTTGCGATTTCCCACAAGCAAACAAGATGATGCTGCATATCCTGTCCGCAATCTCACAATACGAAGCTGAATTGATAGCAGCTAGGACGAAAGCATCATTGCAGGCCAAGAAAGCAAGAGGATTCAGACTTGGCAATCCGGAACACTTGATGAAGAGACATGAACAAGCCATCCAAAACAGCATCAGGACTTGTCAGCGGAAAGCGGACAATAACCCTAATAATACGAGGGCTGTCGCAATGCTCCGTACATTAATCAAGGAGAACCATACCCTGAAGGAGATGGCTGATATTCTGAACAGGGAGGGATTCGTTACTTCCCAAGGATGCTGCTTCTCCAAATCAACGGTATATAAACTGATTAAAAGGTATAACTTAAAAGAGGATTGAAATTATGGAACCCAAGTATGTATTGATTCTAGACTTTTTTGTCGGCTGCCTGAATATCATAAAGCTGACGGACGAAGAACTGAGAGAATCAGAGGAATATGAGGACTTTGAAGATTTTCTCTTAACCATCGAGGAGAAATACGGATTCAGACTTAATAGTTGCCAATGGATGGTTACAGAAAATCTGGACATCCATTGCTATCAGAACGGGGAAGAGACAGAACCCAATCTGTTATAGCCAAATAAGGAAGAGAAACCGGGGTAATACTCGGTTTCTTTTTTTTCTTCGGTTTGGTCGGAGACAAGAGCTTTAACGTAAGTGGAATGTATGACATAACTGGAAGACAAAAGTGTCATAGTCGAGTAAGTGAAACCGCTCCGCATTCTTATAGTCCCTACCGGTTTTCCATTCCGCTACGGGCTATATGTTATCATTACGACAATAGTTTGTCAATCATTGACTGTAACTGCGGCATATCACAATATTGATTGCTTCCACCGGTATAATCCTTTGCGTGCCGGGCAGTCCGTATCATGAACGAACCGAGTTCTATCCTTATCCCAGCATCCATCCGCATATCTGCGGAATGATTCAGGTATACGAACTTACCGTTACGTTCAATAAAGCAACTTGTATAGTAATGCCCCTTATTCTCGGATACGACCGCCGCACCCACGGCTTCTGCATATCTGGATATTTCACGCAACAATGCCGTTTGAAAATTGCTGTATTCCTCTGAAACATAAGCTCCTGCGTCTGCAAGGACAGAAGATTGCCATTTGGTATAAAAAGTCTGTGCCATATTCCGTTGCTTCTAATTCTGTAAATATAATGTGAGTCGGTAATAAATATTAAATTTATTCATTTGAAAATCAGCAATATAATAATAAAAGCAATATGTTTGTAGTATTCAACTGACATTCTAAGCGATTATCATTATGTTTTCAGAGGTTAAAGTTACGAAGATTTATTGTATGGCGGTTGGTTTTTCCAAAGAATTTGCAAAAATTCAGGAAAAGACATATAGCTAAAAGTAATAATATTAAACACTACACACCACTCCTTGAATAATTTCATTGCCAACCCGCCCTCTGTCATAGCAGCGTACTTCTTCCAATCAAAACGGCCTGCGACTATATTGCAACAGAGTAATTTTAGAGCCACCATACCTTTCCAACTCTGAAAATCTTTCCTGTAACTTGTTCTTTTCATAATGAATATCATTTAATGAGCCATGTTGTAGTAAATGTCGGGGTCGCTCGAGACGTTGTAAATCCATATAGAGCAACGTTTATGATAAGCTTCTCATAAATGTTGTGGCATTTTTGTATATTATAATAGTGAAGAATAAAAAGGCAAACATAAATTCTTTATCTTGATTTATCATATGAAAAAAATTATTACCTTCACTTCAAGATGAGTTATTTAACAGCATAGCACCGTAAATCGTTGAAATTCGACAGTTGCCAAATCGCTACTTTCATTTCTCGAATACCATGCTAAATATCTATTCCTCAATATGTTGTACCAAGCTGTTGAAAATCTAAAGATAGTTCTATTTTCTCTGTTTGGTGAACTAACATTTAAGGCGTTAGTCGGAGACAAGAGCGTGGAACGAAGTGGAATGTAATACATAACTGAAAGACAAGGTGGAATAAAAAAACGTGCAAATGATGTACAAAAGCTTAAAGAATAAGCATTTATGTAGATAAATTATTCCATCCTACGGTTATGTATCATACTCATATTTCGTCTGTACTTCTGTCTCTGACTTACCCCTGATTATATTACTATGATGGTTGATAAAATATTTCCATGAAACGGGTAAGGCAAATGAGAGTGTTTATTTATCACCATATTCTTAACCGGATGAATAATATCGGCATGGTTTTATACATTTTCTGCCGACAATCATCTCATCCGGAACTGTGAATGGTGGGATAAAAGAAAAACGATTAGAGTTTTTTTTATTCCGGTCTTTATGGTGCTATCTGAATTTTGGTAGTAAGATTAAGGATATTTTTGTTGATTGATAATAGTTGTCAGGATCGGTTCATATCTTAGTTATAGTCGGGATAGTTGATAGTATTGATTTGTGACTGGATTTTATTTCCCTGCCTCAAGAGAATAGAAGAGCGGAAAATATGGGCGGAAATGATGCTTGTATAACCTTTTCAATTTTACCACCTTATCAAAAACAGGTCTTATAGTTTCTCACCTTTAAGCATGGCATATATTGATTTTACATATGCAACATTTCCGGGAATTCAATCTGGCCAATGGAGAGTAAACGGAACGCAATCAATTTTTTTCCTTTTAAAACATATTATTTATAAGTAAAAATCTCAATTTTAGCAAAAAAAGTTGATTTTGAGATATAATATTTTCTTCTTTCGTCAGATGTAGGCTCACGCCGCCTGAGTGAGTAGTATAATGGATATCTTATAGTATAGTCATTATACAATTGGCTTTCAGTTTACTCTTACACGAAGAAGCTGCCAATGTTTACAGATAAAACCAAGGATATTCTGTATTAGGGGTGTAAATGCCAACTCCAAGGGGGGTAGATATAGCTTTCAGGGGTGTAAAACGTTCAAAGTATCGGTTGGCTCAGAATTCAATACGCTACGGTTATTAGATTATATATCAACGATTTACGTAATAGAAACTGTCTATCCTTAGAGTGTGTAAAACGCATACACACCATATGCAACATAAAAAGCCGGTTCTTTCATAATCCATCAAGTACATACGGCATGGAAAGATTGGTAAAATATCCTACAATTCACTATGTATCCGTTCCGCTCCATGATGACAGTTACAATAGAGAGTCCGGTTAAAAGTCCATAATCAGGAAGTGTACTATAGTTCATATTTTCATAGCCTTTTTTATGACCAGCCGTAGAAACCATAAATCCTGCCTGTTGCAAATATTGGATAGGACAGCAGAAAACCATTGTATTTTACCGGCTGAGGACAAGAAGGCATAGAACATTACTTTTAGACAGAAACAATTGAGGACAGAGAATAAATATCAATTGGAAAGATAAAGGTTTTAGGGTACTTCGTCCCCTTCTACAGTGGAGAAGATGAGGAGGTCGTTTTGTCTGTTTACCGTTTAATTGGATATAACAAGTCAAGCCTGCAATATTTTTATATCTCCTTTTCATGCTTTGGGAGTTAACGGGACGCAATCAATTTTTTTTCTTTAAAACTTATTCTATTTAAGTAATTTCCCTAATTTTAAGAAAAAAAGTTGATTTTGGAATATAATATATTTTCTTCTTTCGTCAGTTGTAGGCTCACGCCGCCTGAGTGGGTATTATTAAGATATAAATAATAGTGAATCCTATCATACAATCTGCCTCCGGTCAACTGTCCAACCACTGCCATGCAACATTTTTCACAGTTCATATTATGTCGATATTTTTCCTAATAAAATATACTATGTTCAGATAGTATTGCTGCAATAATGGAATTGCACCTTGGATACCGTATCGGGTATAAGCGGACAACAATCCGGACAATAAAAAGGGAGGTTGCAAAGCTTCATATTCTTATAATAGGAGAGACACACCCTGCTGGATACTGTACTGGACATGAAGGACTTTGCCACTCCCTGAGAGTGTGCTTTCTTGGGAACAATAACTTAATTAATAATTTGAAAATGAAAGAGAAAATCAAGAATCAGAGAGGTGCCGGGAAGATTATTCCACTGCACTCAAAATTTACAGAGCTGGCGAATGATGTCAGCAGAGATACCGGAGTTCTATATGGTCAAAAAGGAGGTACGCCATGCCGAATTGGGCTGATGTGGAATACAAGTGTGTCGGTGAATCGAAGGAAGTAGGGTCACTGCACGGGGTATTGGAGTATATTGACAAATGTAATACTTCAATCATAAAGAACGATTTTGGCAAATGGTGGCTGGGGAATCTGGTTGAAAGGCTTGACGGGGACTGGACGGCGTTCAACTGCCGAGGGGAGATAACCGGTTATAGGCTGGACGGCAACGTGCTCACGATCAACCATTGTACGGCATGGTGCGAGCAGTCCGGAGTCAGGGAAACCATAGAACGGGCATTTCCGTCTGTCAAGGTGTATTACCGTGAATGTGAGCCCGCAAACTGTGTCTGTTCTACCAATGATACGATCGGCATGTATTTTCCGGAATCTTACTGCTTGGCCTCCTTTGACAACCAACCGGAGTTTTTCATGACTATCGAAGAGGCTGCCCGATATGTCTCCGAGATAGTGAGGAAAAGGGTGCCCTCTAAGATGAAGGCTATACACAATGCCTTGAAGAGATATATGAGATTGCCGGAGAATCGGGACATGTCATATTTCTTACATGAAGTCAGGATAGTGACATAGGGACTGATAAGACAACAAGAGAAATTGGGTTTAATGCCCGGTTTCTCTTATTTTTCTTTGGTTGTGAAACAGTATATTTTTAAGAATGATCCTCCGGAAATGTGCCTCCGTTCATTATCCTATATCCTATGACCACTTTGGAAGGCTGACTTTGGATGCTGCTTCTCGGAAAATGCAGATGCGTCATTCAACAATGAACCGGAGGAAGTAACCATACCGCAGGGAATCACGAGGATTGAAGACATGGCTTTTCAAGGATACCCTAAACTTTCAGCTTTCCCAAGTATCCCTTTCCCTTTGATGCGCTTGTCTTTGACCGCTGTAGTTCCCTATAATCACTAGTCATATCAAGAAAGAACACGCGCTCTGTGGAAACCGCAAAGCGGCTGAGAAAACGGCTATAACCTGCTCCTTACTGAGTTCATGTAAGGAACGTGATGTCAATGATAGGTAAACCTCCTTATTATCCGGCTCTCAAATCAGATAGAGACCTGAAGGAGCTGCTGCCGGATGTATGGAAGAAATAATCGGGACAGTTCCGGGAAAATGCAGGAAAAAACGAGACTGCCACTCAAAAACAACCCTGAGACAAGTTGGTATATAAAAATTAAGATGCACTTACAATGGAGTGCATCTTACAGATAAATCGAATACACAAGATGTAGTTGAGCAGTCGCTTACATTTCTCGGAAAAATAAGTATTTTTAGGTAAAAACGATTATCGCACATTTTTTTAATTATTAATATATGTTAAAAATAAATATTTCAAATTATACATTTACCTTTAAATAAAGATATAACAATAAATTAGGTAATTTTGTAATTATGCATTGTAAGTCTATTGCAAATATCATTGGTCAATATATTATCATGAATCTAAATAAACAGACAAATAAAAACAAGAGAATAACAATGAAGTTATCCACTATATGCTGTATAATTTATCTTTTTATATATTGTGGCAATTTATATGCACAACACACATCAAAGCTTTATTTCAAAACATTGGATATATATAATGGCCTTTCTCACAATAGTGTATTAGCTATTATGCAAGACCGACAAGGATTTATATGGTTCGGAACCAAAGATGGACTGAATCGTTATGATGGAATAAAGTTCAAGATTTTTAAAAAGGAGAATTCTACTCTTGGAAACAACTACATCACTACTCTCACCGAAGATTCTCAAGGTAATATATGGATAGGAACTGATGTGGGAGTGTACATCTATAATACAGAAACGGAAACATTCAGTCCATTTCGAGTAACTACCCCTCAAAAGGAAAGTATTCGGTCCACCATTACTCAGATATCAATAGAGGAAGGAGGAGACGTCTGGATTGCAGCGGACTTCCAAGGCTTGTTCTGTTACAATATACATAAACATACACTCACCAACCAACTGCCCATACATAAGAGAGGAAAAAATATTCCCCTTCCAAACATCAATCATTTTTGGAAAACAGGAAAAAAGTATTGGTTAGGGTTGTATGACAATAATCTCTATTATTCCGAAGACAACTTCCGAACATTGTCACCATTTAAAGATGTCAATGGAAATGAGCCATTCAAAAATGATAATATAACAGTACAAATCAAGGGAAAACACCACTACCGATATATAGGTTCTGTCAACGGACTCACAGAAGTAAATTTAACTACTCATAAGACCCGTAGATTAATCAACGGATATGTACGTACATTATGTTATAGGTCAGACAATGAATTATGGATAGGAACTGAAAATGGATTGTATATCTATAATACAGAAAAAGATACTTGTTTACACATTACTGCACCGGAAAACAATACTTCTTACGCCATGAGTGACAATGTCATTTATGCTATCTGCCATGACCGAGAAGGAGGAATGTGGCTAGGAACTTACTTCGGAGGAGTCAACTATTATCCTTACCCCTACAACCATTTTGAGAAGTTCTATCCTGAAAGATACCACGGATTCGGAAAAAGGGTAAGCAAATTTTGTGAGGCCAGTGATGGTAATCTATGGATCGGTACTGAGGACAAGGGGCTATTTTATTTTGATCAAACCAAAGATAGCATCATCCCTTTCAAACATCCATATCTATCAAGTAATGTACACGGATTATGCCTAGATAAAAACTGGTTATGGGTAGGAAACTTTTCCGGCGGGCTAAGCCGAATAGACTTGTGTACAGGAAGAGTGAAACATTATAGTAAAAGCAATGTACTAAATGGGCTGAACACTAATGATATATTTGCTATAAAAAAAACGACTGGAAATACATTATGGATAGGTACTATACATGGGTTGCTACAATATAGCTATGATACAGATGACTTCAGATCCGTGCCACAATTAGAAGGGTGTTGTATATACGATATCCTTGAAGATTACCAAAACAATATCTGGGTGGCCACTTATGCCAATGGAGTCTATCGTTATGATATCCATAATGATACCTGGAAGTTTTTCAGAAATGACCCAAACGATCCTTCTTCACTTCCTTATAATAAAGTAACTGATATCTATGAGGACAGTAACCGGCAGCTTTGGTTCTTGACACAAGGAGGAGGTTTTTGTCGATACGTACCTCAAAACGATAGTTTTGTTTGCTATAATAGCGAAGATGGATTTCCAGGCAACACCTTCTACTGCATGCAAGAGGATGATCAAAAAAATTTATGGCTCACTACTAACAACGGATTAGTGTGTTTCAATCCTAACAAGAATTACAAGCGAATTTATACTGTAGATGATGGAATCCTAACCAACCAGTTTAATTATCAAGCCAGTTACAAGGACACTGAAGGACAAATCTATTTTGGCTGTATCAATGGATTCATACGATTTAAGCCGAGTACTTTCACAGATAATAACTTCAATCCACCTATTGTCATTACTGACTTATCCATCCTTAATAAGCCGGTAAATGTCAACTCAAGACAATCTCCCCTTAAGAAAAGCATCTGTTTATCTGATAAGATTGAGTTACAAGCAAACCAAAATTCGTTCTCATTACACGTAGCAGCTTTGGGCTATCAATCCCCCAGTTTACACCAACTGGTTTATTGTTTAGAAGGTTTCAATGAAGAATGGTATGAAGTGGAATCTACACATATCATCAACTACTCACATCTACCCTACGGTACCTACACTTTGCATCTGAAGAATACCTATAAACCGAAATCAGGAGAATACATTCATAAAAAATTACAGATTTGTATTCATCCTCCATTCTACCTTTCGGTTTGGGCATACTTGCTGTACATTTTTTTTACAATAGTTATCATTATTATCAGTTTAATAATAATCCGTAAAAAATATATAAAGAAACGACAAACTCTGGTTGAAAAAATTGAGCGCAAAAAGGAACATGATTTATATAATGCCAAAATAGAATTCTTTACTCATATTACTCATGAGATACGTACTCCGCTAACTCTCATTAAAGTACCTTTGGAAAACATACTTGCTACTCCGAAAAATATCCCGGTACAAATGCATGAGAATCTGCAAATCATAGATATGAACACCAATAGATTGCTCAATTTGGTAAATCAACTGCTTGATTTCCAAAAAGCAGAGACATTGGGTGTAAAACTACAATTGGCAGAATGCAGAATAGATATTATTCTGGAAAATCTCTATAAACAATTTCTCCCATTGGCTGAGTCACAAAATATAGAATATATCATTGAACGACAAGAAGATATTACCACATATGCCGACAATGAGGCTATCACCAAAATTATCAGTAATCTTTTCAGCAATGCTATTAAATATGCAGAAACCTATCTACACATTCGTCTGTGGACTGAAGATGGTCACTTTTTGTTATCCATGTGTAATGACGGACCAGAAATCTCCCCTGAAATGAGAGAGGAGATATTTAAACCCTTCGTACAATGCAGGGAAAAAGCATCCGGTACTGGAATCGGACTTCCGCTGGCACGTTTATTAGCAGAATTGCATCATGGCGCTTTAACATTAGATCCCAATACTGCACAAACTCGATTTATCCTTTCTATTCCTATCATCTCAACATGCCCCACTTCATCTCAGATAACAAAAGAATACAATATTATTGAACAAGGAAAGACTGGAACCTCTTCTCTGCCACAGTACACCATCATGGTAGTAGAAGACAATAAAGAAATGTGTACATTCATTGCTCATCAATTATCTGCCACTTATCATGTATTAGTAGTTGCAGATGGGAGGGAAGCGATCTATTTACTTGAAAATGAAAATATAGACCTCATCATATCGGATGTTATGATGCCCGATATAGATGGACTGAAATTATGTCATCTACTCAAATCTAATTTAAAATTTAGTCATATTCCGCTAATATTGCTCACCGCCAAAGTTGATTTACAAGATAAAATTGATGGCTTGAAATGCGGAGCTGATGCCTATATGGAAAAGCCTTTTTCCATAAAACTATTACATGCCACCATCAATAATCTATTGGAAAACCGTGAAAAACTGCGAAACAACTTTCTACAATCTCCTTTCGTATCAGCCAAATCCATAGGATTGAATAGTGACCAACGGGAATTCTTACACAAGCTTGCGCAAATAGTGGAAGAACATATGCAAGACCCAGATTTCAATTTGGAACAAATGGCAGAGCTAATGCATGTCAGTAATTCCACTTTGCATCGTAAAGTTAAAAGCACACTTAATATAACTCCTAATAATTATATACAATTAGAACGCCTGAAAAAAGCAGCCTATTTGTTCAGAGAAGGAAATCATCGAATTAACGAAGTAAGCCAGATGGTAGGATTCAACTCTTCTTCATATTTTGCTCAATGTTTTCAGAAGCAGTTCGGTATGTTGCCTAAAGAATTCGTCGACCATTTGTAAGGTCTTTCATAATATCAACAGTATATTTCATACATATGCTATGGCAAGAAGTTACTTTTTCGCAAAATAGGGATAAATTTAAAACGACTTTTTGTTCTTATAGTAAATTTCATGTGTTAGTGTGATATAAAATCAGAAAATAACCAGTTACCTGTCATTAATAAATTTGATATCAATAGCTGTTTTTTAAAGAACAGTAGGCAACAATAGCCACAAGGGATTTACAATGAAACTACTAAAAAATGGTATATGAGGTGTTCAATTTATGCAATGTTCTTCAGTTTATCATTGACGGTTTCCATTAATGCTCCTTTTCTGAGCAAAATCTTACCGACTTATATTCATCAAGGAGTTCCTATTGTTTTTAGCTTTAGTAACAAACTGTATGCCGTTGAAAAAATAAGCTTTTACATATGGTCTAACCGATATATCCTTTGTATACACAATTTTTTCTTTCTAATATTTTCAAGAACTTAGCTTATTTCAATGTCTCCCAATTATTTACATTCTTCGAGGTGAATATAAATTAAGTATTTCTTCTTTGTCATTGATAAGTATGCAACTTGAATCCGAAGAACCGTTCCATAAAACATTTTCCACGTAGGGCAAGTCCTTCGAGAGTTTTGTGAATCAATATCCGTTAGTTACGGAGACATACAGGAGAGTGGAGTTGATAAAGCCAATTTCGGTACAGATTCCCAATAAAACTTTCTTAATGAAAAAGGTCAGAGGAAGCAAGTCTTCCCTTTTCTATCCCACAACACGATTATAGGATACACATCGTGGAAACAAGCCCTTCAAGTGTTTGCAAGCATGCTTCTTTTAATAATGCTTGAAGTAGCAAAAAAACGGAATGGAATAGGATAAGAATCACCATTATTTCGACATCACTCATATGGTTGGACTTGTTACGATACATAGTTTTCTTATCTTCAATCATATATTTTTCCTATTACTACAACACAAATTCCTTACAAAAATCATCAACCATACAATAAGTCTCTGTAACTTTAGAGTCTAAGAACATAGTGATAATCGTGTTAAAGTTATAATTAGTCACTATAAATTTGTCACTTTTACCACTATATCCTTAATTTTCAATAAACTATTTATTTACTTATATCGTATTTACATTATTTAATGGTTGGCGCCTTCTGGGGGTTATTGGAAGGATGATTGCCCTGCACCATAGGCCATCCATCCTTCCAATAAATACGGTCCAACAATAACACTCGCCCATCCTCCGGTCTGGCAACATTATAAGCATGATACATAATCCATTCGTTTCCACTATCATCGTTCACAATCTCTGAATTGTGTCCTGTTCCCACAAAATAATCGTTATTGGAAATTAGCACTTCGTGCTTATTATCCAACATACGTTCACCTTTCCGATTTACATAAGGACCCCAGTAACTATCCGAACGCCCCACTACAGTAGTATAGGAAGAATTCAGTTCATCGCAACAGCTCCCCGTAGAAGCAAACAAGTAATAATGAGCATTATGTTTGTGTATCATTATGCCTTCATAAGCATCTCCTGCAAGTTTTACTGTTTTACATCCTGCTTTCACACTAAGACCGTTATTACTCAACTCCACTGCATACAGCCCATAGAAACTTCCCCAAGAAAGATATTTCACTCCATCTTCTTCAAAATAATGAGGATCAATGCTGTTACCTACTTTGATTTCTTCTGAAGTGAAAAGCTTGCCTTTGTCAGTGTAAGGTCCTTCCGGTTGATCGGCTATTGCCACTCCCACTCCATTTTTCCAGTGCTCACCCCATTCAGAGAGTGCATAGTACATCACATAATGATTACCACACTTTGTCACATCAGTAGCCCAAATATCACCTTTCGTCCACTTGGGAGTAATATCAAATGCCCAACGATTACGACGCTCCCAATTGACCAAATCCGGTGATTCTAAAACCATAGAACCAGAAAATACGTAGAACATACCATTGTCTCCCCGTACCACCGACGGATCTGGCGAATTTTCAGCATAGACTGGATTCTTGTAAGTAGCTGTTACCGACTTTATAGAGATTTTTCGTTTTTCCTGAGAACTTGTTTTTGTTGTACAAGACGTACACACAAAAGAAACCATAATAAATAGCAACAACAAATTTTTCATATCTTCTCGTTATCTTTATTTATCAACTATTGGAGCCTTGGCACTAACAGATGGAGTACCATCATTGACATAAGGCCATTCGTCCACCCATTTTACCATGTCCATGCTGACACTTCGGCCATTGTCCCCAGTAGCCCAAGGTTTATAATAAGCATGATAAATCATCCATGTCTGCTCGGCATCGTCTTCCAGCAATATAGAATTATGCCCAGTACCTTTAAAAACATTATCCACACTACTTCGAAGTACCACTTCATGCCGATTGTTTAGCATTTGTTCTCCAGCCTTATTTTGATAAGGACCGAATAGACTTTTCGAACGCCCCACCACCGTTTGATATGTACTCTTGATTCCTTCACAGCAAGAGCCAATAGAAGCAAACAGATAATAGTACCCGTCCCGTTTCCATACATTAACACCTTCA
>ENA-UPWK01001365-UPWK01001365.1-human-gut-metagenome-genome-assembly--contig:-NODE-1365-length-17833-cov-4.398964_pt1 | contig 17833 bp, 9 predicted proteins | sample MGYA00250048_ERZ773373 | MGnify/ENA primary metagenome ERZ773373 (study PRJEB29103, sample SAMN06112059) | human gut metagenome | biome: human gut; feature: ankylosing spondylitis patient; material... | reverse complement strand
ATCAACAGCTATACTGTAACGTATAAGGTAGACGGAGAGCAGTATGGAGAGATGGAGACCTACGAGTATGGAGCAGCGGTAACGCTGAGGGAAAAGCCGTCCAGGGAAGGCTACACATTCAAGGGCTGGAGTTATGAGAACGGATTTAAGATGCCGGCTGGAGACGTCGTGATTGAAGGTTCTTATAAGATCAACAGCTATACAGTAACGTATAAGGTAGATGGACAGCAGTATGGAGAGCCGGAAGTATATACCGGGAGCCGGGAGACATCCTGCCCTGGGATTCGGAACAGGCGGCGGAGCGTCCCCGGGTGGTTCTCTCGAACAAATATGGGAGGCTGCCCGAAGAGGGCGGCGGACACCCGCAAACAGTTTAGGAAAAAACAGAAGTGCTCCTGCCGCGGGAGAGACTGCGGTGGGAGCTTTGCTGTTATGATACGTTAGGCGATACAATTTGCAGAAGGAGGGCTGTCCATGGAAGCGCTGACCTTTTTTTCCGCGATGAACCGGGGACAGTTCCGGGAGGAACAGGGGATTGAGGGCAGCTCTTACTGTATCTTTTTTGCCCCGATGGAGGAGCTGGTCACCCAGGACCGTATGACCGGAAGAGAGGACCAGGTCGTGCTGGAGCTGCTCTACGGCGATGAAATGCTGCCCGGCGCCCTGCGGGTGAGGCAGGTGGGGAGCAACGCAGTTGTCGAGGAGTCCACACAGGGAGCGTTTCGCGCCTTCCTGGAGGAGAAGCCGGTCAAGTACATCGGACAACTGCTGATGTACGCGCTTCAGTTCAAAATACAGGATCTCTCCCTGCGCATTGAGGGCTGCACAGGCGAGATGAAGCAGTTGGAGGACGCCCTGGATAACTGCATCGACAACAGCGGCACCTATCGTCTGCTGGATTTCCGCAGGCGCTACACCGAGTGCGGGAATATGGTGCTGGCGGTAAAGGAGATCCTGTCGCGGATCGACAAGGGCTACTATCCGATGCAGATGCAGAACAGCTATGTGCTTCAGGGCGAGGTGCTGATGGAGTTCCGCTTCCTCGAGGAGCGGTATGAGCTCATCAAGAGCACGGTTCTCAAGGACTTTGATACCTATACCTCCATCATCAATAACAATATCAACCGGAATGCCCGGCTGCTGAGCATCATCTCGCTGGTGGGGGTGGTTCTCAACTTCATGTTCGGAAGTCTGCTGGCCGCCAATCCACTTCTGGGAATCATCGGCGGCCTGTCGGTTGCGGGCCTGTCTGTGGGGGCCACGGCGGTCTACCATGTCAGCCGCCGCGGCAATGCGCCGCTTCCCTCCGGGCGAGGTCCGATTCAGGCGTTTCCCTCCCTGCCGAAATTCCACAGGAAAGAGAAGCGGGAGCGGGATCAGTGGGAAAAATGAATATGGGGCGGTGACAGAGAGGGTGTGCCGAACCCGTGCCGCCAAAGACCGGAATGGGCCGGAGAGGACGAATGTCCTCTCCGGCCCATTTTGGTTTCACTAGGAAGCAGATGTTCCGGATTGCCGCCGTTTTTCCGGCGGCCTCAGTCCATCACCTCGCCGCCGGGCGCATCATGGGCGTCGGACCAGACTCGCTCAAGAGCGGCCCAATCGCGCTCCGTCAGCCTGCCGGTCCACTCCTCCGTGTCTTCCCCTTCTGTCCAGATATAGTCATGGGAGTTGGTGGCCTCCTGCATGGCTGCGTAGTACCAGGCGGAGGTATTGTTGTCCGGCCAGGTGAGCATCTCTCCGCGGGGCAGCAGGTGTGCTTCATGAGGGGCCCGGCCCAGGGTGCGGTTGACGATGGTGCACGCCTCGGCCCGGGTGATATTGTCCAGCGGGTGGAAGGTGCCGTCGGGCATGCCCTCAATTAGTCCGTACTCCACCGCTGCGGCCAGGAAGGTCACATACCACTCGGTTCCCTCCACATCGGAGAATCGGCCGTCGTATGTCAAGTCCCCTTCGGTAAACTCGAAAAAGCTCACTGCAATTTTGGTAAACTCAGACCGTGTGATGGGTTCGGTAGGGCGGAAGGTGCCGTCCGGATAGCCGTCCAGAATACCCATGCTGGTCAAGGTGGATATGGCGTTGTTGTACCAGTCGCCGGAAGCCACGTCGGAGTATGGATTGCTCTGACTCCAATAGGCCTCCCTGGCCTCGTCGGTGAGCAGACGGAAAAAGATAGTGGCCACCTCGCTGCGGGCGATATCGCCCTCCGGCCGCACAGTGCCGTCCGTATAGCCGATGATATAGGCCACGTGGTCCTCGGTATTCAGAGACTCAGGCTCGTCGTCGCGGTCCGGGCGGTGGGAGGGGCGGCCGGGGTCGGGGCGGCTGGTCTGAATGGTGTAGGACACGGTTGGCCTGCGGAAGTTCTCCGGCTGGCCGGGCCGGCTGTTGCTGTCCACCGGGTACAGGGTCGCGCTGTTGTTGGTGTAAAGGCCGCTGTAGTTCTCGCTGCCGTCCGCATCGTACTGGCCGTAAGTCCCCTCGGCGGTCTGGGGATTCGTCAGCTTCACGGTGTAGGTCAACTGAACAGGGGCGAAGTTGGAGATGGGAACATTGATTTTCCAGACAAAGCACTCGTTGGAGACGCCGTCCCGCCCCTTGGCGTAGTAGTAGAGCTCAAAATCATAGGCGCCGCTTTCCCCAGCTCCAAACCCATAGGCGCTGGTGATATAGGGATCGCTGAACGAGGGATCAATCAATTCGGTCTTGTCGAGAACCTCTCCGCCCACGGTCAGGGCCAGCCGGTCTATGTCGTTGACAAAATCAAAGTCGTACCCGTTGCTTTTGTTGTCGGTGCCGGAGCCAATTTCATCCACCACATAGCTGCCTTTATCAAGTAGGTAGTAGATGTCGTTCTGGATGTCGGCAAAATCAACGGTTTCGCCGCCGGCCAGGTAGTCCATGAAACTGATGCCAAAGCCATAACTGTCGACACCGCTCTCAGCTTTCAGTGCATAACAATGGTACTCTTTGCTCATTTCCTGATAGAGCGCATTACTATTGTAGAGAGACAGATCAACGTTGATTGGATAGCCGTTCCTATTTACATAAGGGATGGAGCCTTCAGAATCCAAATCACTTGTTTTTGGACGATTCGGATCGTTCAAAGAATATTCATATTTGGTGTATTCACTATCCAATACGCCTTTTACTGCATCAAAGTAGCTGGCCCAATTTTCCGGGACATAATCAGAGGAATACTTACATTCCCACGCGGACAATCCGTCATTTGGCTGTTCGTTCCTTCCGCCCGTTCCGGTATCACCGCCGTTTCTGGAAGAAATTGTGTATGCCTGATCGTAGTTTCCGCCTTTGCAATAATAATACGTTAAACCATCACTGACAAGGATTAAATATTTCCGAGAGCTATCAACACTTGTATCTGCATCCAGCATTGCCTTGCCAGCCAGCAGTCCGGCGTGCATATTGGTTCCACTCTTTAGTGTCTGCTGGATCGCGGCTTCAATGTCCGCATATTCGGTAGCCAGATCAAAGAATTCACCATTATTGGCGACATTGGCAACCGCATTAAAAATAACTACACCGACATTGATCTTCGCGCCAGTGTTCTCAAGCTGATCCTTTAGGGAACGAAGCATCTCCAGAGACTTGGCCTCAACCGTTGCACTCGTAGATTTGTCCAATACAAAGACCACATCTGTAACGAGCTGTTCCTCTGCCGCGGGCAGGGACAGGGTCACGTCGGACTCAAAATTGCTGTCCAGATTGGTTGCGGTCTTGGATTTGGAGGTGTCCCATCCGGTTTCTTCGCCGGGCTCCAGAGGGCTCAGGCCATGGGCTGCTTTCAGCGCCGTAAGTCCGGTTGCAGAGGCAAACCCGGTCAGCGGCTCAAAATCCGTGAACTCCACCGCGTGATAGGGCTCCTCATGCGCCTCCCAGCGGGCGCCCTCGCTGTCGTCGTACCGGCCGTCTATGGCGTCGATGCAGTCTCCCTCCCCTCCGTCAAGGGTCCAGCCGGAGCCCACTTTTCCGAAGGAGAGAGAGGGCCCGCTGACACCTTCGGAAACATAGATATCATCGCCTGCAACAAGTGCATGATTGTTGCAGATTATGGCATCGGCGGGCAGAATTACAGCCGGGTCATAGTTATCGCCATAGCCGACATAAATTCCGCCGCCGTAGCCATCCAGCAGGCTGTGCGAAACCTTGTTGCCGGTGATCTTGAGGACAGCCCCGTCCTCTACCGTCAGATTGCCTTGCCGCACATACAGTCCGGTGTTGTTGTTATCCTCAATATAAAGCTCGCTGGTACTGTCCACTGTGAATGGATAGTTGTTGTAGAGCCGTACAGCGGCATAACCATAGCTGGAATTCCCGGCGTTTCCGGTCACAGTAACAATGGAACCGTTCTCGACGGTAAAGGCGTTGTTTACGGTAATCCCCATACCGTTGTTATTTTTTGTGTTAACGGTGGAGTTATCGATACTCAGTTCACCGGCAGAAAGGCCATGGGAACCGTTGTTGTTGAAATCAACGTCAGAATTTTTAATTATAAAATGAGATCCGTTAGAGCCGTTTCCACGGCTGTTGATAACTTTGACCTTGGAATTTGTTATGTTGACATCAAAGGTACCAGTAAACCCGGAACGGTTTCCGTCGGAAACAAAGGTAGAGTCAACTATATTGGTAATATATTCATTTCCTTCGTTCCAAGACAAAGCGTTATGGGGATAATTTTGAATGGTTAGGTTAGAACCATTCAAAATATTTAACTCATTGCCGCCGCAAAAGTAAATAGCTTGGGTATTGTCTTTGGACACCCCGGTACCGTCCATGGTCATCTTGACATTATCCAGAGTAATTTTTGCGCCGTTACCAGCACAGATGGTCATCCAGTTCCACTCGCCAGTAGCCGGGGTAGAACCGATACCAGTCATCACAATATTGACATCTTTAAAAGTCAAGGGAGCACCTGCGGCACCATACCCCATCGCAATACCGTTCTTTATAAATGTAATAGTAGGCTTTTTATTGAGCCCATTTGCGGCCTGGATTACTAATTTCTTGCTCAAGAACATACCCTCACTGGTGGCATCGGCCAGAAGTTCGATGGTTGCACCGTCCTCCGCTGCGTTCACCGCCTCGTCCAGTGTGGCATAGGACGTAGCCCAGATCTGTGCCACAGTACCCTCGGCGGAGGTGGAGACCTCCTCCTCCGGTTCCGGCGTGTCCGCGTCCTCCGGGGGCTGGGTGGTGGTCTCCGTTTCCTCCGCCGTCTGGTCCACGGGTAGCTCTGTCGCCAGCGCGGAAACCGGCAGCAGGGACAGGCACAGGGCCAGCACACAGAACAAACCCGTGAATCGCTTCAAAATTCTTCGCATACTTATCCTCCTTTTTTCAAATATGCTGGGACTCTATTGTTCAAAAAGACCTGCTGCAATCACCTCGCTTTGTATGGCAAAATAAATCTTTTGTCCTAGGTTCACCTGTGTGTTCCGGCAGGATGCGGCATAAAGGGCGATAAAAAAGCCCCGTGCCGAGGCACGGGGCTAAAAATGGGCGCAGAAGATGGGCCGGTGAAGCATAATTGCTTGCCCCGGTCTGCTTTTCCATGTCCAAAACAGGCTGCACTTCTTGAAAGAGAGCAAAAGATGTGGTAAAATGAATACCGTTCTATGTACTGAACATTTGCTTTTCAAGCCGTATATAGGACAAAAGATTTATTTTGCCGCTATGATATCAGCCCCAGACGGGCAAGCTGGCGGGCGTGCTCCGCGCCGGTGGAGAGCAGGTAGATCCGGGTGGTCTCGATGGAGGAGTGGCCCAGTACATCGGCCAGCTTGACCACATCCCGGCTGGCCTGGTAGAAGGCTCTGGCAAACAGGTGGCGCAGGTTATGGGGAAACACCTTGCTGTCTGCCACTCCGGCCTTCCGGCACACCGCTTTCATCTCCGCCCACACCTGCTTTCTGGATATGCCTCTGCCGCTTCTGGTGAGAAAGATCTCGCCGGAGGCGATTTTTTGTGCCCGCCCGTATTGCAGCAGCTTGCGGCACAGCTTACCGGGGATCAGGATTGTGCGGATTTTCCCCTTCAGCGACACCTCCGCCCGGCCGCGGCGGGCGGCCTCCATGGTCAGGTATTTCACCTCACTCACCCGGATTCCGGTGGCGCAGATGGCCTCCATGAGCAGGCCCAGACGCTCACGGCCCAGTCCCCGGGCGGCGGAGAGCAGGCGGCCGTACTCGGCCCGGCTCAGCTCCCGGTCGGGGGAGCGAAAAAGCCGCCGCTGGAGCCGCAGTGGTTTGACCGTGCAGTCCATCCAGCCCAGGAAACGAAAAAAACGGTTCAGCCCGGCCAGCTTGCTGTTAACTGTGGCAGGGGAGAGGCCCCGGCGCAGCAGCTCGGCCTTCCAGCCGCCCGCCGAACCGGCGGCCACGGTCTCCGGCGCCAGCCAGGCGGCAAACTGACGCACCGACCGCGTGTACTGTTTGATGGTCTCTGTGCAGCGCTCCTCTGCCCGGAGCGCCTGGGCGAATGCAGCCAGCGTTTCCACGGTAATGCTTCGCAGTTCCATATGGTTCTGCCCCCCATTGAATCAAATATTTTTTATTTTACCCAACTACGCGGGACGATATGAAGCGGCGGAGGCGGGTTCGGGAGAAGGGGGGCCGCTGCCGCGGGAATTGTGTGCCGGAACATTTTATGGTATAGTTGTAAAATAGAAAAAACAGGCGTGCCGGCGGAGCGCTCCCGAGGAGGGCAGGCTGGCGCGTGATTTCCGGCGAGGTGATGCCTGTGATAGGGAAATGGCTCAACTACATGTCCAGACTGCACGACGGTGTGGATGCGATTCTGATCGCAGACCGGCATGGGACCATCGAATACTCCGCCATGTTCTCCGAGCAGGAAAACGGGCTGGCCGACGAGGGCTTTATCGGGAAGAACATCCTCGAAGCCTATCCGCAACTGACCGAGGAGACCTCCAGCCACTTCCGGGTCATGCGGACGGGGGCGCCGGTGCTCAATGAAAAGCAGGAATTGACGGACTTTTACGGCCGGCGGACCATCTTGGTCAGCTCCACCTTTCCGCTGGAGTACAGCGGCGAGCTGATTGGGACGATGGAGACCTCGGTTTTCTACCACAAGGACGCTCAGTTGGATGGGAAAAACCACTGGCTGGCCAATCCGCACAAGGGGCTGTTCCGGCTGGACGACATCATTACCCAAAACCCGGAGATGCTGACGCTCAAGGATACCGTTCAGCGGGTGGCGGCCAACACCTCTCCCGTGCTCATTTGGGGAGAGACCGGCACGGGGAAGGAACTCTTTGCCCAGTCACTCCATAGCCACAGCTCCAGGGCCAGGGGACCGTTTGTGGCGCAAAACTGCGCGGCCATCCCAACCACCTTGCTGGAGAGCACCCTGTTCGGCACTACGCGTGGGAGCTATACCGGGGCGGAAAACCGGAAGGGACTGCTGAAACAGGCTGATGGAGGCACTCTGTTCCTGGACGAAGTGAACTCCATGGATCTGTCCCTCCAGGCCAAGATTCTCAAGGCGATTGAGGAGAAGCGGTTCCGCCCTGTGGGCGGGGAACAGGATGTGCACAGCGATGTGCGTATTGTCTCCGCCATGAATGTGGATCCTATCACCGCAGTACGGGAGGGGCTGCTGCGGCGTGACCTGTTCTACCGGCTGGGTGTGGTGCAGTTGGCGCTGCCACCCCTGCGGAAGCGGCCGGAGGACATTCCGCTGCTCACCGATTTCTATGTGGAGCAGTACAACCGGAACATGGAGCGGGCGATCTCCGGCGTGAGCGAGCTGGTGCGCAATGCCCTGCTGGCCTATGACTGGCCGGGCAATGTACGGGAGCTGCGCAATGCGGTGGAGTCGGCGTTCAACCTCTGTACCGGGGCCACGGTACAGCTCAATGATATTCCCCGCTATATCTTTTACCACGAGGAGGAGGCGGGGGAGAGGCAGGAGCCGTGGCCTATGCCGGAACATATGGGGCTTCAGGAGGCGGTCCGCCGCTACGAGAAGGGGTTGATTGTCCGTGCGCTGGAGCAGAGCCGGACGGTTACGGAGGCCGCGGAGAAGCTGAGGCTGACCCGGCAGGCACTTCAATACAAGATGATGAAGTACCATCTCAACGGATAGGACTGTAGAAAGCAAGAATTTTTTGCATTTTGCGGAAAAATTCTTGCTTTCTTTTTGCCGGGCCTGTCCCGCGAGGCGGCCGCGTTCTGCGCAACCCCTGGCAGCGCAGGCAGTTCTAACTATGTTTGCCTCTTTTGACAAGCTGGCATCCGGCTTGCTTATTCTAGGGGCAGTGGTTATGCGTGGACCACATATCTGAAGTTAGGAGAGGGTTAAAGATGGCACCAAAGAAAAAAGGTATCCGTATCCCCCACATGTTCACGCTGCTCCTGCTCATCATCGCGGTATGTACCATTCTGACCTATGTGATTCCTGCGGGCCAGTACGAAACCTACGTGGATGAGAACGGCGTGGAGATGCTGGTGGACGGCAGCTACCACCGCATCGAGCAGGCCCCGGTGACCCCGATGAAGGCTTTGATGGCCGTACAGGAGGGCCTGATCGAAACCGCTTATATTTCCGCCTTTATCTTCATCATTGGCGGCGCCTTCGGAGTTGTGGCGGAGACCAAGGCCATTGAGGCGGGCATCGGACGCATCATCAAGAAAACCTCCAAACGGCAGGAGCTGCTGATCCCCATCATGATCTTTGTGGTGGGCTTCGGCGCCGGCTCCTTTGGCATGTTTGAGGAGTGCCTGGTCTTCATCCCCTTCCTGGTACCCATCTGCATCGCTATGGGCTACGACTCCATCACCGGCCTGGCGGTGGCCATCGTGGGCAGCTCCAGCGGCTACGCAGGCTCCTTTGTCCAGGCCGCCAACGTGGGGGTTTCCCAGAGCATCGCGGGTCTGCCCATGTACTCGGCCATGTGGTACCGCCTCATCATCCTGGTGGTCATGCTGACCATCGCGGCGGTGTATATCTATTTGTATGCCCAGCGCATCAAGCGGGACCCAACCCGCAGCCTGATGTACGAGTTCGACCGCCAGCGGGAGGAGAAGGTGGATCTGAACGATCTTCCGGAGCTGACGGGCACCCGGAAGCTGGTCCTGCTGGTCATGGGCGCCACCTTCGCCCTGCTGATCGTGGGCGTGCTCAAGTGGGGCTGGTATATCAACGAGCTTTCTGCCCTGTTCCTGGGCATGGGCATCGTCGTGGGCTTTGTGGCCCGGGTGGGCTTCGACGGCTTTGGCCGCCTGTTCAGCCGCGGCGTGGCCGACTTCGCGGCCGGCGCGCTGGCGGTTGGCTTTGCCCGCGGCATCCTCATCGTGCTGGAGGGCGGCAACATTCTCCACACCATCCTGTACGGCGCCTCCGGCCTATTGACCTCGCTGCCCTCCTCTCTGACAGTGCTGGGTATGTACGTATTCCAAAACTTCCTTAACCTCCTGATTCCCTCGGCCAGCGGGCAGGCGGCCACCTCTCTGCCCATCCTGCTCCCCATGGGCAACATGGCCGACATTACCCGACAGACCACCTGCATCATCTTCCAGATCGGCAATGGCCTGTCCAACATCCTGGTGCCCACCTCGGGCACCTTCATGGTGGCCCTGACCATGGCAAAGGTTCCCTACGGCAAGTGGGCCAAGTGGTTTATTCCCCTGCTGGGCCTCCAGTTCGCGGCGGGCGCGGTGTTGGTGCTGATCGCCAACGCCATCCGCCTCGGGCCAATGTGAGCAGAAAGAAGGTATTTCGATGAAAGAGACAATACAAACAGCGGCGGAGAGCTTCCTCCCCGCGCTCTGGGCCATGTCCCGTGCGATGTACGACCACCCTGAGCTGGGGCTGGAGGAGGTCAACTCCTCCCGCATGCTGCGGGAGTGGCTGGCGGAGCAGGGCTTCAAGGTGGAGGAGAACTTCCACGGCCTGCCCACCGCCTTCCGGGCAGTCTACGGCTCCGGCAGGCCGGTGCTGGGCTTCCTGTGCGAGTACGATGCGCTGCCCGAGGTGGGCCACGGCTGCGGCCACGACCTCATTGGCGTCGTCTCGGCGGGAGCTGCGGCTGTCCTGCGGCAGACGGTGGACGCCGTCGGCGGCACCCTGATTGTCTACGGTACGCCCGACGAGGAGGTCACCTGTACCAAAGTACAGCTCACCGACGAAGGGGCCTTTGACGAGCTGGATGTGGCCCTCATGCTACACCCCTATCAAAAGACCTGCGGCCGGATGGGGAGCATCGGCATCTATCCGGTGCAGTACGAGTTTTTCGGAAAGAAGTGCCATGCCAACGAGGCCGGGCCGGGCAGCGACTGCATCAACGCCCTGGACGCCGCCGTTGCCGCCTACCTCAGCGTCAACCAGGTCAAGCAGTATCTGGACGCCAACATCTACGGTATCCTCAACAGCGGCGGCACCCTGCCCAACATCATCCCCGACTATGCCAGCCTGCGCTACTACATCCGCTGTGACCAGGAGTGGAAGACCCGTCGGGCGGTGGAGCGCATCAACCGCTGTGTCCAGGGGGCGGCGGACAGCATGGGGGCGGAGCTGAAGATCACCCAGTACCTGTGTCCCACCCAGCCGCTGCTGCTCAACGAGCCGCTGCTGGATGCCTATGAAACGAACATGGCCGCGCTGGGTGAGCCGGTCGTGGTGGAGGAGGCCAACCGCCTATCTACCGACGCGGGCAACGTGAGCTTCCGGATACCCACCCTCCACGGGATGCTCGGCATTCACGGATGTGGGGGTGTCGATCTGCATACGGAGGAGTTCGCCGCCCGAACCGTGACCGAGGAGGGCCGGGAGGCCACCCGGCTGGGAGTCTGTGCCCTGGCGGGTGTGGGCTACGACCTGCTCACCCGGCCTGAGCTGCTGGAGGCTGTCCGGGCCGACTTCCAGCGGGGCATCCGGGAACAGGACGAGAAAGGAGTTTCATCATCATGCTATTGAAAAATTCTATCACGGAGGACAAGACTATCTGGGCTGGCCTGAACCACCCGGAGCTCCCCCTGGAGGAGGCCGACATAGCTGTGTTCGGTATCCCCTACGACGGCGGGGTCAGCTTCCGCTCCGGCACTTGTGAGGCGCCCCAGGAGCTGCGGAAAATCACCCACACCATCTCGCCCACCACCGAGGATTTCCGGGATATCTCCCCTGTGAAGGTCAAGGATCTGGGTGACTGCGTGGGGAAGGACCGGGACGAGATGTTCGCCGAGGCGGAGGAGCTGGCCTATCAGGCCGTGAAGGCGGGAAAGTTCTTTACCATGATCGGCGGCGACCACTCGGTGACGATCCCCGTCCACCGGGGCGTCAACCGGGCGGTGGAGGAGGACTTCGGTATCATCCACATCGACGCCCACTTCGATCTCTGCCACGAGATGCACGGGGACATTCTGTCCCACGGCTCCACCGAGCGGCGGGCCACCGAGCTGTCCCACGTGGGGGACAGTGACCACCTCTACTTCCTCGGCATCCGCTCCATCGAGTCCGACGAGCTGGAGTTCTACCAGAACAACAAGATCAACGTCCTCTCCGCCGCTGATGTGGACCACCTGGGGGTGCCGGCGGCACTGGAGCGGATGGTGTCCCACATGAAGCGGTTCTCCAAAGTCTATATCACTCTGGATATTGACTGCCTGGACCCCGCCTATGCCGCCGGTACCGGCACGCCCCAATTCGGCGGCCTCACCGCCCGGCAGCTCCTGGACCTGCTGAAGGGCCTTTTTGACGGCCTCAACATCATCGGCATGGACGTGGTGGAGGTGGCCCCCAGACTGGACCCCTCTCTGGCGGCGCTGTTCGCGGCCCGGAAAATTATTACCGAGTGCTGGGCCCACCACTACTTCAAAAACCTCGCCCGTGCGTAAGCAGAGAGAAGAAGACCAAGCGCATAAAACACGGCCTCCGGTTCAGGCGGAGGCCGTGTTTTATGCGCTCAGAAAAACTTTTCAGACCGTTCATCCGTCCAATGTTTAACAGCCACTGCGGCGGTATACGTTTGGATGAGGTGAGCTTAATGAAGCGGATAGGTGCGCTGCTGCTCTGCGGTATTCTGCTGCTCCCGGCCGCCGGAGCTTCCGGCACCCCTTGGCCGGCCTGGGCAGCCGAGGCGCTGGCCTGGGGACGGGAAAAGTCGGTCAGCCGGGCATTTCTGGCCTCGCCGGGACAGCGTTTGACCCGCGGAGCGGTGGCCCGGCTGCTCTATGAGTCGGCAGGGCAGCCCGCTGCGCATGAGGAGTGCCCTTTCTCTGATGTGTCTGAAAAGGATGCCGTAGCCGTGGGCTGGGCAGCAGGGCAGGGCTATCTCACTGGCGTGGGAGATGGAACCTATGAGCCAGGCCGCCCTGTCACCCGGCAGGAATTTGCCGCTATCCTCTGGAGACAGGCGGGAACACCCGAGGTACCGGTCCAAGGACTCGAGCGTTTTGGGGACGCCGGCACTGTGTCGGAATGGGCGAGGGATGCTGTGCTCTGGTGCCAGCAGGCCGGGGTAATGGCAGGCCGGAGCGGGGATAAACTGGCCCCAGAGGATACCATCACCACAGCGGAGGCGTTGGTCATGCTGGAGCGGGCCGCCGGGCTGCCCGATGTCGGGCAGCTCCGGGACGATCTGGAGATCCTTGCCGCACACCACCGGCCGGTGGGCTCCCAGGGGGAGGCCGATGCAGTCCGGTATCTGAGGGACCGCTTTGAGGAAATGGGGTACAGCGTCACTCTCCAGCCCTATACCGACGGCCAGGGCCGCACCGGGCACAATGTCGCCGCGGTAAAGGCGGCCTCTGTTCCCGATGCGGATATCTTGGTGCTGTCCGCCCATCACGACAGTGTGCCCACTGCCTATGGGGCAAATGATAATGCCTCGGGTGTGGCTGCCCTGCTCTATACGGCGGAGGCGCTGAGGAATGTACCGACTGATACGGAGGTGCGCTTCCTCAGCTTCACCGATGAAGAGAACGGTAAGAATGGATCCCGGACCTACACCGCCTCTCTGACAGAGGAGGAGCGGACTCGGATAGTCGGTGCGATCCAGTTCGATATGCTGGGCGGACTCGGTTCCACAGGGACTTTGGTGTGTACTGTAGACGGGGAGGCGAACTGGGTCAGCGACCTGCTTCAGAAAAAGAATCCGGGGTTGGAGAGCGGAGTGGAGACCGCCAGCGACCATACCTCGTTTCAGCTCTCCGGAATACCTGCTGTCCTGCTGATGCAGAGGGGGCGGGGCTACCTGTACCACTCGGCGGCGGATACGGCGGAACAGCTGGATCTGTATGCCATTGCGGCTGCCGCTGACAGCGCAGCAGCCGCGGCGGAGGAGATCTGCTCGGCCGATACCCCCTCCTACCGGGCTCTGGCCCGGGAGCAGGGAGAGAGAAGCGCCTACCGCCAGACCAGACAGAATATGATCTATTTCGGCAGTTCCAGAGCGGATACTGAGGCGTACATCGGAGCGGCGGGAGAGCCCGTAGGCGCCAGTGAGATATCCGGGGAGGGGTGGACCGACACCTATGAGACCTACCACTACTCCATGCGCTGGTTTGACAGCAAAGCTCCTATGAGTACCTATTACCAGTACCGCAACGGTTTTCTAGAGCGCATTGAGCTGCGGCCGGAGGAAACCGGCTATACAGGGGAACAGGTACGGGAACTCATTGAGGCGATGTATGGCTCCCCCGTATCAGAGGAGGGGGGACAGACCGGCTGGTCCGACCCCATTTACAGCAAATATATCACGCTGTCCCGTGACGAGGAGGGGTGTCTCGTTACGGTGGGAAATTACTCCGTGGGCATCACCAATGTGCTGGCCTCCTATCCGGTGAGCGGCGGTCAAGCCGTCATCAGCGATCCGGAGGATGCGGCGGTATGGAACTATCTGTGTTCGATCCTCCCGCTGGAGGCCAGACAGAAGTTGGCCGAGTTCAACCTGTTTACGGACGGTACCAGTAATGTCCTGGCCTATACCTCTCCCATTCGGGAGGAGGGCGTTACGGACAACACCCGCTTTTCCATCAGCATTGACTACTTCGATGTGTATGATGAAAACGGGGAGAAGCGGGACTGGAGCAAACTGACCTACACGATTTTGCACGAGTATGGCCACGTCCTGCTGGAGGACGAGACACAGGTAGACCTGACCGTGGGCAGGGACACTCATGACCCGGCGGGATTTGTGGAGGGGGCCTTCCGAAGAGCGTTTTACGATGCGTTTTGGAGGGAGCTTGGAGTCAGCGGCGCGGGTGATTACGACAGATCGCCTACTCACTATGTGAGCCGTTACGGGGCCAACTACTTCCATGAGGATATCGCCGACACCTTTGCCGTCTTTGTGTTGGGTGGGGCGCCTGGAAAAAACACTGTGGCAGAGGAGAAGCTGCGCTTTTTCTGGAGAGATCCAGATATGACGGCGCTGCGGTCCGCTGTCCGGGAAAACCTGGGGTTGGAGTGGCCGGAGCGAGCTGACACCAGCAGTTCCAGCCCCACGCCGCCGGTGGCCGCTACTCTGGAGGAATTGGAACAGAAGCTGATGGAAGCGATTGTAGCGGTGGAGCAGCCGCCCGCCTTAGCATGTGCGGCACCGGTCGGTTCGGCGGAGCTGCCCATGGCTGTTAAAAACCTGTACTACAGCATCTTATCCGACCATCCGGAGTACAAGTATGCCTATGATCTCACTTCAGAGGTAGGGGAGGACGGACTGCTCCGCTGTAAAGTGTCCTATATGCCCTACCGTACCGGCGCGTATCCCGCCGGATTTCAGGGAATAGAGGTGGATGGCCTGGATCGTCTGGTGGAGGTGGCGCGGGGTGGACTGTCACAGGAGAGTATTCCCATCCGGATTACCGAGCCCACTCTGACAGTGGATGCCATGAACCGGGCGCTTCAGCAGGTGGGCGGCGGTTGGCTGTTGTGCCAGCTCAGCCGTGACGGCACCGCTATCACGGTCACGCCCCAGGGTGGCCTGAGCCGAGAGGAGGCCCTGAACCGGCTGGCTCAGTCAGAGTGCCTGGCAAGGCAGGTTTATGAGGAAATCGTCACGGCGGAGATGGGGAAGGCTGCACAGGCTGAGGCGCTGTATGCTTACTTGACGGAACAGGTACGTTACGACTTCCGCTACTACAGCCAGCCCGGTGAGATGCCCTACAGCGCTACCACCGCATACGGGGCGCTCCATGACCATCTAGCCATCTGCGGCGGCTATGCCCAGGCGTTCCAGATGCTTTTACAACAGGCGGAGATTCCCTGTATTACCGTCAGTGGGAAGATGGGTGGAGAGAACCACATGTGGGTTCTGGCCCAGGTGGACGGCCAGTGGCTCTATTTTGATCCCACCAGCGACCGGGGCAGGGTTGATTACGGTTTTCAGTACTTCGGAGTGGGAGAGGATGTTCTGTTCCGCTATACCTGGGACCGGGAGGGGGCGCGCAGTTTAACGGAGGCGCTGTTTCCCTAATCGGGAAAATTGGAAAACGGCATTGACGCATACCCCTGTATACGTCAATGCCGTTTTCGGCTGCCCGGCGAATCATCGTTATGTCCTCGGCGCAGATGATAGGCATCGCATTGAGCAGGCGAAAGAAGCGTGTGGCGGTTTCGGCTTGGATGATGTTGTCCAGAGCGCGTACTGCGCTGCCCCATCAGCCGGGCTGAGGGCTTGTCTCCGGAAGGGATCAGCGCATGCCTGCTGTGCAATATGCAGATATGCGGAATCACCATTTTGACTTCTCCACTGGGACAGTGCTCTCTGCCGGACTCTATATTGATCACATCCGGGGCAAAACGCAGCCAAATTTCTGATTTTGGGTATGCAAATTAAGACCGAGACGTTTGCTCTATCCCGGCCCCTGTCCTTTTGCATCCCGGCAGTCCTCCCAATCCGGGAGATGAAATAGGCGGTTGAGGACGGCCCGCGTCTGCCGAGAGAGTCAAGCTGCCATGGCTCAAAGCGCCGTACCCCTCTTGGGAACGGACAGGCGGGAGAGTTCCACGCCCTCGTGCTCCAGCAGCCGGAGCTTGGCGGCGATGCCGCCGGCATACCCGGTGAGGCTGCCGCCGGAACCCACGACCCGGTGGCAGGGAATGATGATGGAGATGGGGTTGTGGCCCACCGCGCCGCCCACTGCCTGGCTGGACATGGAGGGATTTCCCATCTGCGCCGCCAGCGCCCGGGCAAGAGCTCCGTAGGTCGTGGTTTCTCCGTAGGGTATTTGGCACAGCAGCCTCCATACCCGCTGCCGGAACTCCCCGCCGATGGGGCGCAGGGGCAGTTCGGAGGGCATCAGCTTTTCTCCAGCAAAATACCGGGCCAGCCAGTCCCGCGCCGCGTCAAAGACGGGAAGCCCGTCCCGCTCCTCCAGCGCCTCCCGCACGGCTCCGCCGAAATACTTCTGCCCCTCCAGCCAAAGGCCGATCAGGTGCTCCCCATCGCTGCCCAGCGTGAGCATCCCCAGCGGGGATGGGCAGACCGCAGAATAGTACATCCAATTCCTCCTTTTTGATCAATCAGATGGATTTCACAGCGGCACCGCAGGCCGCCTGTCAATGAGATCATAGCACAAAACGCACCGATTTTCTCCTATGAACGTTCCAAGCCAACAAAAGGGGGTTGACAGGAGCGGGGAATATGTGTATTATTACACTAACGCTTTAATTCGTTAGCGAGATAGAAGGTGATTCAATGTCGCAGTTTCTAAACGGGGCTCTCCGGCGGCTCACCCCCTATACGCCGGGGGAACAGCCCCGGAATCAGGCATACATCAAGCTGAACACCAATGAATCTCCCTATCCCCCGTCGCCGGGGGTACTGGCGGCGCTGAACCGGGCGGAGGGGGAGAACCTGCGCCTCTACTCCGACCCGGAAGCGGTGGAGCTGAGGGAGGCGCTGGCGGCCCGGTACAGGGTGGAGCGTGAGAGTGTGTTTGTCGCCAACGGCTCCGACGAGGCCCTCAGCTTCGCCTTTCTGGCCTATGCCGCCGACGGCCGGGGGGTGGCCTTTCCCGACATCAGCTACGGGTTTTACGCCGTGTTCGCCCGCCTGTACGGCATACCAGTCCGGCAGGTGCCCCTGCGGGCGGACTTCCGCCTGGCGCCGGAGGACTACAATCACCTGCATCGAACCATTGTGCTCGCCAACCCCAACGCCCCCACCGGCCTGGCCCTGAGTCGGGACGAGGTAGAGGGGATCGTCCGGGCCAACCCGGATGCGGTGGTGGTGGTGGACGAGGCCTATGTGGACTTCGGGGCGGAGAGCTGCGTGGAACTCACCAAGGAGTACCCCAACCTGCTGGTGGTCCAGACCTACTCCAAGTCCCGCTCCATGGCGGGGGCCCGCCTGGGCTACGCCATCGGCAACGCCGAGCTCATCCGGGACCTGGAGACGGTGAAATTCTCCACCAACCCCTATAACGTCAACCGCCTGACCCTGAAGGCGGGGGCGGCTGCCATTGCCCAGCAGGACTACTATACGGAAAACTGCAAAAAAATCATGGAAACCCGGGCCTATACCAAGGAGCAGCTGGAAAAGCTGGGCTTTACCGTCCTGGACTCCAAGTCCAACTTCCTCTTTGCCAAAAAGCCCGGGGTGGACGGCGGGGCCATTTACCGGGGCCTGAAGGACCGGGGCGTGCTGGTGCGTCACTTTGACAAGGACCCCATCCGGGACTATAATCGCATTACCATCGGCACCCGGGAACAGATGGATATTCTGCTGAGCAAGCTGGAGGAATTGTTATGAGAAAGGCCGCCGTGCAGCGCAAGACCAACGAGACGGATATCGTCCTGTCCCTGGACCTGGACGGCCGGGGAGAGAGCCAGATCGACACCGGGGTGGGCTTTCTGG
>ENA-UPWK01001298-UPWK01001298.1-human-gut-metagenome-genome-assembly--contig:-NODE-1298-length-18881-cov-7.243565_pt1 | contig 18881 bp, 20 predicted proteins | sample MGYA00250048_ERZ773373 | MGnify/ENA primary metagenome ERZ773373 (study PRJEB29103, sample SAMN06112059) | human gut metagenome | biome: human gut; feature: ankylosing spondylitis patient; material... | reverse complement strand
TTGCTGGACAAACTACTTGAAACAAAAAAAAATGGCTATACAGAGCTTGATTTCTTTGTTTTGAAGATGATAAAGCTGAATGCATCCTCTCCCACTTCACAGTATAGGAGTAGATACAAGCCCCTGCCTGCGGATGATAACGTAGATTACACGAGACTGGATATTGAAGATAGCTCAGATGAACCGGAGGATAGAAATGCTGAGATATTAGAGAAGTTGCATTTAGTAAGAGAGACATTTGAAAGCCTGGACCTTGGTACAGTGGCAGCCCGTGTCTTTGAATTCCATTTCTTTCAAGACGGAAACTTCTCGGAATGGGAAGGTCCAGAGACATTAAAGCAGTTGTATGAGATATACAACGGAGTACAAGAACTTATTAGAAAGAAAATAGCAGGAGAATCTATATTTTAGAATAAAATCTGCTATGGATAATGAAAATATTAAATATGACCCTCGCAATTATCGTATTCATGGGGAAGAAAACAAAAGGTTAATCAACAAGAGTCTAGCTGAATGTGGTGCCGGTCGATCAATTGTGGTCGACCGGGATGATGTAATCATATCCGGTAATGGTGTATATGAGCAAGCGCAAGCTCTTGGATTAAAAGTCCGCATTATTGAATCAGATGGGAATGAACTGATTGCAATTAAACGCGTAGATTTAGCTACTGATGATGAAAAAAGAAAGCTTCTCTCTTTTGCAGACAATCGTACATCTGATACATCATCATTTGATTTCTCATTACTTGTAGAAGACTTTGAAGTAAATCTGCCTGATTGGGGATTACTTAGTGATGAAATTGATTCATTGACAGAAGATGCTGATTCTAAAATACCAGAAGATCTGACTGCTCCTCGCCGTAAAGATCCTCCATATATAAAAATTGCATTCACTGACATGAAGCAGGCTGAATTATTTGAAAAAGAAATGAAGCCATTGATAGAGAAATTCGATGGGGCAAGTTATGTCTTTGGCGGTGGAGAATTATGAGACTGGAGAAAGCATCATATCAAGCTTCCAAATATGCATGTTTACATTTTCATTATGCACATGCTGTTCCTCAAGCAAGGCTTGGGTACTCCGTTTTCAATTCTGAAGGAGAATGGTGTGGTGTGATCCTCTTTTCGAACGGTGCAAATCAGTTCATAGCCTCCAGTTTCAATATGGTGCAGGGACAGGTGATGGAGCTTGTAAGAGTTGCCCTTAACGGAAAACAGGAATGCACTTCCCAGGCATTGGCCATGGCACTAAAGCTGCTAAAGACAGACGCTCCCGCTGTTAAGCTTATCGTCAGTTATGCTGACCGCAACCAAGGGCATATCGGAACAATCTATCAAGCAACGAATTGGTATTACTTAGGGGAGTATGCATCAGAACGTGGAATCATGTTAAATGGTAAACTGACACACAGGCGTTCCATTAACTCAAAATATGGAACTTCAACCATTGATTGGTTGCATGAACATGTAGATCCAAAAGCTGAAGTAATCAAAGGAGAAACAAAGATAAAATATGTATTTCCTCTTGATAAAAGATGCATAAAAACAATAAGATCAATGTCAAAACCATATCCAAAGAAAATATCTGTAACTAATGACACAAGCGAAAGATGAATCTGAAAAGAAAAAAAGAGGACGCAAATCAGCATATCAGAAAGAATATGCCAATCAAGCGTTAAAGCTCTGTCTGCTCGGTGCAACGGATAAAGAGCTCGCTGAATTCTTCTCTGTTTCCGAACAGACTTTAAATAAATGGAAGAAGGACTATCCCGAATTTCTTGAGTCCCTAAAAAAAGGGAAAAATATCGCGGATGCCAATGTAGCGTACCGTCTCTATAACCGTGCTATCGGCTATAACTGCAAGGCGACAAAGTTTGCTGCGACAGAAGGAAAGATTACCGATTCGAAAGAATACATAGAACATTATCCTCCTGACACGACAGCCGCTATATTCTGGCTGAAAAACCGGCAGCCGGAGAAATGGCGTGACAAGAAAGAAGTTGATGCAAATGTGAATCTTGGTGATGAACTGGAAGGATTGAGTGACGAACAGTTACAGGCTATTATTGATGGTAAAGAAGAAAAGTAAAAGAGAAATATTGATTCGTAAGGCGAAAGCTGCTACCATACTCCGCAAACGAATAGCAAAGAAAGACTTTTGGGCATTCTGTTTGTACTATGATCCGAAGTTTTTTTCTAAACGCCTGTTCCTAAAAAAGGTCGCCGAGGCGTTCATGCGTGTGTATGCATCATATCAAGCAAACATCATCTACCGCCTTGCTGTCAGTATGCCGCCACGTGCCGGTAAGTCTTATATATCTTCTCTTTTCATTGCTTGGATGTACGGTCATTTCCCCGAAGAATCTGTAATGCGTAACTGTTGTTCTGACACATTATACAACAAGCTCTCTTATGATACCCGCGATATTGTCAAATCAAAACGTTATCGTGAGATATTTACTGAGATTCACCTAAAAGGAGATAAACAGAATGTCAAAGGCTGGAATGTAGAAGGCGCTCGACAGGTGTCTTATTTCGGTGGTGGTGTTGGTGGTACTGTCATTGGTTTCGGTGCATCTATGCTCGCCATGACGGACGACTTATATAAGAGCCTGGAAGATGCGCTCTCAGACAATAATAACGAAAAGGTTTGGAGTTGGAAACAAGGTACGCATGATTCTCGTATTGAGGGAAGCTGTTGCATGATTGATATCGGTACTCGCTGGTCCTCTAGTGATGTCCTTGGACGTTTGGAAGAAGCTGGCAAGTATAATGAAATCATCCGCATTGCTGCGCTGGACGAAAACGATGAAACGTTCTGCGCTGACGTACATACAACAGAGTATTATCGGGAACTACGTTCTGAAACGGATGAAAGTATCTGGATGGCCGAGTATATGCAGGAGCCGTTCGAAGCCAAAGGTTTGCTATTCCCTAAATCCTCTCTCATGCGCTTCAAGAGTGCTGATATTGTAGGAAAGAAACCTGATGGTGTACTTGGTGCTTGTGATACAGCTGATAAGGGCGATGATGATTTCTGTGCACCATTTGCAAAGGTATTCGGACCGAAATACTTCATCACGGATGTTCTTTTCACAAAGGATCCTGTAGAAGTAACAGAGCCACGCTTGGCACAAATGGTTATCGATACTGAATGCGACCAAATGCGTATAGAATCAAATAACGGGGGACGTATATTCGCTATTCACGTTCGTAAACTGGTGGTAGCAGAGAAGAAAGCCTGTGCGATACAGGCTCGTCCTACTACGCAGCACAAAGAAACTCGTATTATCATGAAGGCCGGCTGGATAAAGAAATATTGCGCTTTCCTTGATGAATCAGAATACACTAAAGGATCAGACTACGGCCGTTTCATGAAAGCGCTTACCAGCTACAAGCGTGAAGGAGACAACTCTCACGACGATGCACCGGATGGCATGACAATCCTTGCAGAGTTCGCAGAATCATTAGGTTTGAAGCTTAAAACTTCGACTCGTAAAGTGGGACGTGGATAACTCTTTGTGGTACACTTTTTGTAATCTACAATAAAGTATTAATTTTAAAACTAATATTATGTCTACAACAGATTTTAATGATTTTCTTCACGGAGTAGATCTGGAAGATTACAATGAAATTTATGAATTAGCAAATGCTGCTAGTCAAGGAGAAAGTGGTAATTATTATGAAGTTACCCAAGAAGGGGATAAAATCTTTATTAAATGTGTCTATGCTGATAAAACTTTAGCTCTATTGTCAGAAGCGGCAAGAAATGCTTTTATATTAAAATTAGAACAGGAATATATGGATGGTATGGACCAAGAAAGTTTCTGGGGATATAAAAGAGCTTTGGAAAAATCTGATGAAGAAGACGTTAGGCATGGTATTTAAAGTACTTTACTTTATAGTGGCAGGGGGATGCTGACAAATTGTCAACGTCTCCTTGTTAATTATTAGAGTATATTTTGTCTGGTTTATATTTTAAGAGAAAAGTATATGCCATCAATTAGTGAAATTTTAGTTCAAGACGACTTTGGAAGGATTGTAAGTGATCTTTGCGTGGACACCATAGAAAATCGTGAGCCACGGGAATATTTAGAAGAGTATAATGGTAAGCGTAACCGTCGCACTACATCCGTTGGTTTCCGTGAACCTAAGACAGTAGCTGTCTATTCTGAAACAGAAGAAGAATTGAATACCCAAACGGGTAAAATGGAGCCTAAACGATTAGAGGATAAAACTGTTCCTGTTGCCAAAATAGTGACCAATATCCCAAAGAAGATTGTTCGCACAGCAGCAGCTTTTTTATTTGGCGGAGATATGACCATCACAGCAGATAATACAGATGATGCAAGCTTGGAGGATTTCAAAAAGATATTTGTCCGCAAACTCAAAATGAAGTCAGTACTTATGAGCTTTGCCCGTAAGGTGTTGTCAGAAACAAAAGCCGCTATTGTATTTTACCCTGTAAACAAAGTTGTAAATGGGAAAAAAGTCCCGGAACTGAAAGCCAAGATACTCTCTTTGCCAAAGGATGATAACGTTACTTATGAGTTCTATCCACATTTTGACGATGATGATGATATGGATGCTTTCATTCATAAGTTCACAACCAAGATTGACTACTCTACCTACGAGTGTGTCAAAATATACACCTCAGACAAAGTTATCACAGCTATAAATAAGGGGGGCCAGTGGGAAATCAAGTCAGATAATAACCTATTCGGCAAAATCCCTGTAGTATATGCAGAGGTAGATCAACCGGACTGGGAAGATGTCGCTTTACTCATGGACCATTATGAAATGCGGATCTCTAGAATGTCAGATACTAACGACTACTTCGGCGACCCAATGCTAAAATCTTTCGGTTTGTCGAATCTCCCATCAAAAGATACAGTAGGGAAAGAATTAAACTTTTCTATGGAAGTTGACCCTGATACCGGCACTGCGTATCATGGTGATGCTGAATACCTATCATGGCAACAGTCCATAGATTCACAAAAGGAAGAGATTAGTAATGAACGCCACGAAATATTCTCTGGTGCATCATGTCCTGATTTGTCGTTTGACAATCTTATTGGCATAGGTGACCTATCAGGCGTCTCCCGTGAGTTTATGACCATTGATGCAAAAATTAAGGCTACGGAACAAATGGAAATCTTCGGACCGGTAGTACAACGATGTGTGGCTATTGTACAAGCAGGCATGGCGAATATATCACATATCAAAAATTCCAATGCTATAATGAATAATTATTTTGAGGTGTCTTTCGGCTCTATTCTCCCGAAGAATTTAGCAGAAGACTTACAGAATCTATCAACAGCCGGAGGTGGGAAACCAATCAATAGCCAGGAAACACTTACCGCACGTTCTCCTTATACTCAGAATGTAAAAGAGGAAATTGAGAAAATGAAACAGGAAGAACAAGCAGCTTCAGTCAATAACAATCCGCTAGGACCGATATATCAATGAAAGGACTAACATTCTACGACAAGCAGCATATACAAAAGATATTGGCTCAGCAAAGCGAAGTGGCCAATATCTTTAATCGATTTATTCTGTCTATTACCCCATTTCTCCAACAATGGGCAAATCGTAGTAGCGATAATGTATGGTTACGTAATCAAGTTGTCGAAAAATGTGTGGATCGGGAGTTGGATAAGTTACAGTCTCTTCTTCTCACAAATCTTACAGCCTTCAACATAGACGCATGGAAGCGCTCTGAAATGAAGAATGAGGATTTTATATCAGAATACATCAAAGGCATGGCTATTGATTCTGTAAGGAAGCAAGGAATGTTTGCTACAAACAAAGACGCACTCTCTCAACTTAGGAAAGGGTTTGATGCACGCGGCAATAATCTGTCTCCAATGGTGTGGAATCTTGCGGATCAGACAAAAACACAACTCGAGTATTATTTACAGACAGGTCTATCTGTTGGTAGAAGTTCTTCACGGATAAGTCAAGATCTTAGGCAAATCCTAAATGAGCCGGACAAACGATTTCGCCGGGTAAAGGATAAAGAAGGGAAACTTGTTATGTCCCAACCTATGAAGAACTATCACCCAGGACAAGGTATATATCGTAGTTCAAAGATGAACGCATTACGTCTTACAGCTACATCTACCAATATGTCTTATCGTACCGCTGACTATGAACGTTGGAGTAAACAGGATTTTATATTAGGCATCGAGATACACCGCTCTGCAAATAATCGCGGACCATGCAAGATATGTGATGCAATGGTAGGTAAATATCCGAAAACGTTCAAGTTTATAGGTTTTCATCCTTTCTGTATCTGTTTTGCTACTCCGATCACGATGGAACCGGACAACTTTGCTGATTTCCTGCTAAACGATACAGTTCCGCAAGAACAGGTTATAACAGATATTCCCAAAACAGCAAAGGATTTTGTTGACGAGAATAAAAATGGGGTGCAATCCGCTTTTTGGTATAAGGATAACTTTAGCAAAGAAGGAGATTTGCAAAGAGAGAGAACTCCCCAGCCTACTACACCCGAAGTCATAAAAGTATCAAGAACAAAGCGCATCAAGACCGATGCTGAGAAAAATGATATTCAAAAAAGATGGGACGACCGGTTTGTAAGAAACTTCAATCAGAGTAAGATTGAGCAAAAAATCGGCATAAAGAGAGGTGAAGATATGACCTTCGAAGAAGCAAATGAACTGAGAGGAAACATCGGTTATGGAGAAGGAAGAGAATTCAGTGTAAACTGTCAGTCATGCGTAGTTGCTAATGAATTGAGAAGACGTGGATATGATGTAACAGCACTACCTAACCTTAAAAAAGAAGGGAACATTCCTTATGAACTCTCTGGAAAAACTAACTGGGCCTGGATTGATCCGGAAACAATGCAGACACCTGAGAAGAAACAGGCAGGTGGACAATATGTATCAGGACTTGATATTAAAAGCAAGACTCTCACTCAATTGAATAAAGAATTGAACGAGTTAACCAAAGAAGCCGGCAGGTATCACATTGACTTTATGTGGAAAGACGGAAAAGGTGGACATATTATTACTGTTGATAGGTTAGAAAACGGTTCAATCCGTATTTATGATCCACAAATCGGTCGTTTGGGCGATTGGAAAGTTATATCCAAAGATATAAGTCTTAAGTATGGAGTAAATGTATTGCGTGTAGACAATCTATTGGTAAACACAGATATTATCGATAGAATAGTGAGAAAGTTATAAGAATGAACTTGTATAGTCTTTGGGCATAGGAGCCATTCCCATTATATCCGGCGATTGTGTATATGGTGCAAGATGTGCAGCATCATCTTTCACAAGAATAAATTGAGGATATCCAATGCAGCATTCCTTGTCTTCTTTCCGGGATGCTGTATATACCAAGTAGCCTTTCCACTCTCCATAATAGGAAACCTGATCGAATCCATTCTGTAGAGCGAGGATCTTAGCTTTCTCCTTATATTCTTTCTTCTTATCCATATTGCAAATATACTCATTGATTCTGGAATAAAATATAAGGGAAGGAAAAAGTTACTCCCCTTATATTTTAATAGAAAATCGTTATGACAATCATTGATGCTATTAAGAAGGGCTTGAAAGCCGCAGGTGTAAACGAAAAGTACGCCTCTAAGGTTCAGAAACTTTTCAAAATCGAAAAAGAAGAAGATATTGCTACTTATGTTGCCTTATTCAAAGACAATATTCTTCCTGATCTTGAAGATACATCCGCAGTAGAAAAAGCGAAAAAGGACGCTATCGCTGAATATGAGAAGAATAATGGTCTGAAGGACGGTAAGCCAATCAAACCAGTTAAAAAGACCAAGAAAACGACAGAATCAGAAGAGAATGAAGAAAATGAAGAAGAAGATCTCGAAGGTGTTCCCGCCTCTTTGATGAAACTATTCAAGGCTCAACAAAAACAAATATCAGAGTTAGCCAATAGCGTTACCACCTTAACTGGGAATATTACAACATCCAGCAAACAGGCTTCAGCTAAGGTTCTCTTTGATAACGCAAAATTACCAGAAAAGTGGTTCAAGCGTATCGACGTAAATTCTGAAATATCTGTCGAAGATCAGATTAAGGAATTGGCAGACGAGTATGCTGAAATTCGCCAGTCCGCTGTGACAGATGAAATCGAAAATGGTAACTACACCCCACAATCACAGGTAAAAGACCGTAGTGAAAAAGAGTGGCTGGATATCATGAATAAAGAAGAAGGAGCTGGTGAATCCAGTGGTGTCGCTAGTCTTGGTATTGAGTAATAACTAAATTTTATTGTATCATGTATTTAAAAAAAGAAAAAGAATTTCAGTACCATCCCGCCATCATTAAGATGTTGGAGGATGTTGTCGGCGGTGGCACTATTGCCCGTGCTGATTTGAGAAAGGTCCTGTTTGACGGACAGCCATTAGATGAGTTGCCACCTTACTGCATCGCAGGACGCGATGAAAACGGTGGTTGGCATATCATCAAGACAGCAAAAGTGCTGGAGGCTGTAGAAACAGCAGGAAAAATCATCAAGGTAGCTAAAAATCATCTGTTTGCAATTGGTGATTTCGTGACTGTCGGTGGAAAATTTGATGGAGCATCCGATAAAATTACCGCTATCGACAAGAGTAATGCTGCTTATGACTCTATTACGCTGGCGGCTGCCATTGGTGCGATGGCCAAAGATATGGTATTGGTCGCTGTAAAATCAAAAGCTGATGCAGGTTCTGCCGAGGCTACAGTAGAAACATCCGAGGTGGTGATTACGATGGCTAAAGTTGATCTGACTGTTGCTAATCAATCTTGCGGATTGATGGTAAGAGGTACTATTGAGGAACGAAATATGCCATTCCCTCTTGATGCTGATTTGAAGAAGCTTATGCCTCTCATTCGTTTTGTATAATCTATTAATTCATAAATCATTATGGAAAGAAGCTTAATCAAGCAAATTAACAAGAAAAACATGGCGGCACGTCTCAACTCCCGTCATGTGAAGCCGATGTATTACCCGAATTTCTTTGGTGTGAAGAGAGTTACTTCATTGAAGTGGGAAACATTGGTTGGTGAAAAAGGCGCTCCGGTTATTGCTGACGTTATTTCTTTCGATGCATCTGCACCGGAGAAAACGCGTGAAGTGATCGGCAAAATGTCTGGTGATATTCCTAAGACCGCTATTAAGCGCTCGATGACTGAAAGTGAATATCAAGAATACAAGCAGTTACAACGCGATGCCCAGGGCGATTCTGATCAATTGGAACTATTAAATCTTGGTTTCAAAGATACCGATTTTGTGCATAATGGTGTCCGTGGACGTATGGAATGGGCTAGTATGCAATACATGTCACGTGGCGGAACCAACTTGACATCCTCTAATAACAACGGCATCGTAACTACGGAATTTGTCGGCGTGGGTATGCCTGCTGCCAACAAAAAAGTATCCTCCGTAGATTGGGCTACCGCTTCTACTGCTGATGGTCTTCAAGATATTGAAAATGTACTGGCCGATGCAGCCAAGGAAGGTGTGTCTCTTCGCTATATTATTATGCTTACTACTGAGTTCTCTTTGCTGAAAAAGCAGAAAGCAACTATTGATAAGATTAAAGGCTGGATCAATCAAACGTCCAAGGTCGTTATCACAAAAAAAGTGATTAATGAATATCTTGCAGAACAAGAAAACCCATGTCAGATTATCACAATCAATCCGGCGCTCCGTATCGAAGATAAGAACCACAAACGTACTACTATCTGTCCGTGGGTTCGCAAACGTATTTGTTTCTTAGAGGATTTGCGTGTAGGTGATATCCAACACGGACCAATTGCAGCAGAAGATTCTGAGAGTCTGAGAAAGAAAGCATTGATGGTAAAGAAAGATTTTGTTCTGATTACCAAATGGTCAACCGAAGAACCATTTAAAGAATGGACCAAAGGAGAAGCAAACGCATGGCCGGTAGTTAATGATCCGGAAGCGATGTACATTCTGAAAGCTGACGGTAAAGCATGGGCAGCCGATGAAGCTACAGAAGGAACAGACAATATCCCCGCTAAATTCTTGAGTCAGGAAGTTGAGAAAGAAAACTTAGAAGCAGAAGACGAAGAGTAAACAGTTATGGCAACAATCAGAGAAACAATACTAGAATATCCATCTATTGAGGATATGGAAGGCTTCTTGGATAAGGTAGTCTTCATTAAGCGGGGTATCAACCCCGAAGCAGAATGTACTACTGAAAGCATGAAGCTGGTCGGTCTTTGTGTCGCTGATATGTATGTCATGATGGTAAACTCACCGGATTTCAGTGAAAACAAGCTTTCTATCACTCATCCCCGTTCTTTCTATATTCAGACTGCAAAGCAGCTGTATATAGAAAACGGGGAGCCGGAGAAGGCGGCTAAACTTGGCAAGCGAATCATTATCAAAGGAAGGGCAGGTAGCAGATGGTAAAACGATACCCACATACAGCGATAGTCACTATGTCTGCTAAAGGGCAGGTTGTTGACGGTGAATTGGTTCCGGGAATACCAGTTGAAATATCTGTCTCCGGACGTTATGACCCAGTAAGCGATGGAAGAATCGTTCTCAAGCGTAATTCGGCTGGTGATGAAGCGCAAGTACATGGCTATTTCTATACCAAAATGCAGCCACCGGCCGGTAGTAAGTTTTTGCGTTTGAAAGTCGAATCAAAGGGTATTGATGTACCTGTTATCTGTTGGGAACTTTATCAATCACATTCAATTATCAACGTATGAGAAACGGTATGACTCCCCTATTCACTTATGATGAATTGGAAAAATGGTTTGATCGCTTTCAAAGTAAAGCAGAAGATAAGATGCTTGTATTCCTGCAGGCAGGAGGTGAAAAGTTTATCGAAGTAGCCCGCCGGAGTGGTTCATATAAAGACCAAACTGGCAATCTTCGAAGCTCTATTGGATATATAATAGCCAAAGACGGCGAAGTGGTTACAGAAAACTTTAAGGAGGGTGACAAAGGGACTGATAAGACAACCGGTAAGTACAAAGGTCGCAGGCTTGCAGAAGAAGTCTCACTATCATATACTGGCGGTTATGTGTTGGTTGGTGTTGCAGGAATGGAGTATGCGGCAGCCGTGGAAGCTAAAGGGTATGAGGTTGTTTCAGGAGCTAATACGCAATGTGAGAAGTATCTAAGAGATACATTGAAGTCAATTTTTAGCAAGATTTGATTATGGATGAATTCGACGCTGTAGATATAGTTTATGATGCTGTGGCCGCTGCGGGCATCGATGTTATGATTTACAAGGATAAGTCGGAAGCCGGCTTTACTAATGAACACATCGTTATCAATCATCTGCAATTGAATGAGCTCGACTTCATCAATAAAGTGCCTGTTAATATCAACATCTTTGTTCCTTGGAGTGATGAAAATGGTATGTTAAAACGTCAACGAATGAAAGAATTAAAGCGTAAGGTTAGGAAATCGCTTGATTCAATCAATAGCAATGACGGTACATGTAAAGAAGTAACAGTCCTCTGGAGCGTTCCAATGCCGGACCTGAAAGAAGGCTTTGCTTGTACAAATATCAGATTAGAAATTTTAATAGATCAATAATTATGGCAGGAGAAGCTAGACCTATCGCTATGGGCGTAGGTGGAATTAAATTTGGAACAGTCGGTGACGGCGTTCCCGGTGCAGATCTCAAAGATTATCCCCTTCCGACCAAAGGAAGCGTTGCATTTAACTTTGCAGATCCAAAGGAAGTGAAGATTGAAGTAGAAGGTAGTGAAGAACCTTTTTATGTTGAACTGGTGAAAGATACGACAGATTATGTCGAGTTCTCCATCCCTACTCCATCAAATGAGGTTCTTAAAGAACTAGCAGGCGGTGAAGTGGATACAACAGGAGGAAAAAATATCTGGAAAAAGCCTCTTAGTACTCCTTCTATCTCTAAAACGTTCCAGTGTGAAACATTACCTAAAGACGGTAAGAAGGTCGTTTATACCATCGTAAATGGCAAGATCGCCTCAAAGATTTCACAGGCTCCCGGATCAGAGCAAGCAGAGTTGTTGCTTGTTCGTGTATATATGCAAGCTGCTGTTACTGCAGACGGTAAGAGACAGACTGCTTTCATGCGCGAAGTAGTTACTATTGCCGGAGGCGGAGAAGCCCCAGCGAATGCTGCGAATGTCGAAGGCGGAGAAGCTGCTCCAAGTGGTGCGAAAAAATAAATAACGGTTCTGTATAGCTCAGTTGGTTAGAGCGCTACATTGATTATGTAGAGACCGGCGGTTCGATTCCGCCTACAGGAACAAACTATTGAAGGATGGAGCTGAAAGTATTGAAGGTTAGTTGCAAATAACCGGAAGTATTGCCCGGAAGTACAACGGGCTAGGCTCCTTGATGAAATTATGAGTATAAAGAATTTATTTCAGCAAGAGTCTGAATCCGTTACGGATCAGGCTGTCAAAATTCCATTCGAATTTACTAACCGGGATTCTATTCCTAAAGGAAAGGACCCCGGCAATTGCATAGTTATAAAGCCTGTCACCGTTCGGACATGGTTTCGGATACGCCCTTTCCTTCTTGAAGTCGAGAAAGAAGATCTTGATAAGATGATTGTGAAGGACGGAGAACTCAATGCAGACTTTCCGGAACTGATGAATAAATACGGAGGATTGCTTTTTGACATCGTCTGCCTCGGGATTCACAATAAGCCTAGTGATCCTCCGGAATGGTTCAAGAACGCTCTCGCAGACAATACGACATGGGAGGATATACGGATCCTGTTTAATGCAATTATATATCGCATAGGGTATCACCCTTTTTGCACCTCTATCACGATGCTTCGGAACGTGAGCCCGCTACGAGAGACGGAGATAATAGCCGCTCAGAAGAATTTGCAAAGTTGGAAGGATGCAACCAAAGCAGATTCCTAGTGATTGTAAAAGAAGCTCTAGGATTAACGTTTAATCAGACGTTGGATAGTAGCTATGGATTGATAGAGACATTACTGCAGGAGTACTCATTTGTAATGAGAGAGCGTAATAAGATTACTGATGAAGACGGTAAAGTTGAAGGTAGAGATTATGAATGGGTAGAACTACCCTCTTTTGATGATCCTAGTAAGACGATCAGGATAAAGAAGTATAACGATATAGCCGGTAAGGTCAAGGGTTAAGGTAATTTGCTGTTGTGTTTATATATTAGGTTAACTGTTTTTTTTATTAAATTGGTTTAGAGTATTGTGGTCCCTTGTATCTGTGAAGATATAGGGGATTTTTTAATATCCCCTTTTTATCTCAGCATCTACGCTATCCATCATCTTTGTTATTTCGACATTATCCCTTTCCAAATTTTGGATAATACGGGATTGGTAAGTGATCATCCCTTCAATTCTTCCTTTTTTGAGTCCGAGGCTTAGGCCTCTTTGAAAAGCTTCCTGTAGTTCTTTCTTCCGGAGAACGCTATTCACTCCGTTTTTTAGTTCATTTTCCTTGGTCATGGTGCTAATGAATGTTTGGTTTATATATTATAAGAAAAGGCTATCTCTCCCCTATTCTTTCCGACCAAGGAACATAATCTATTGCAACGCATTAGGATTATGTAGCAAAGGGAATTGATAGCCTATATTGTGATATAGTAGGCGAATCAACTCCCTAATACGTTGAAATAAAAATTGTTCCTTGGTCTTAGAACACTGCAAAGATGCTTATTCTTCTCGAAATAGCCAAATTTTAGCTTCTCTTTATATTTTAAGAATAAATGCTATGGGTATTCAAAATAAAGACGGAGCGTTATATTTTGCGACAGGAATAGACAACTCGGGGTTATATTCCGGGCGCCGAGAAGCGATAGGAATTATCAAGGCGATGGCCGGTGAGATCACTTCTTTTGATGTATTCGGTGGGATTGGTATAAGTGCGGGCATTGCATTTGCCCAGGCCGCCAAAGGTGCATACGACTTTGAAAAGCAGTTCCAACAAAGTATGAAAGAAGTTGCTACCCTTTCAAGCGGAATAAAGGGCAGTCTAACCGATTATATGAATCAAGTCGTAGAACTGACCCGAGAGGTGCCAGTACTTGCGAATGATGCGGCTAAAGCATTGTATCAGATTGTATCTGCCGGCCATGATGGTGCGGATGGTATGAAGGTTCTAGAAGTATCGGCTAAAGCTGCTATCGGTGGAGTTACCGATACGGCTACGGCAGCAGACGGTATCACTACCCTATTGAATGCCTATAAGCTTGATGTTTCAGAAGCAGAAAAAATATCAGACCAATTATTTACAACTGTCAAGCTTGGTAAGACATCGTTTGGTGAATTAGGTAAGAGTATCGCGCAAGTTGCCCCCATTGCTGCCAGCTATGGGGTAGAAACAGATCAAGTATTGGCTGCTGTAGCTACACTTACCAAACAAGGTACTCCAACGGCGCAAGCAATGACTCAAATACGTGCTTCCATTATTGCAGTATCCAAGGTGCTCGGTGATGGCGCATTTGATAACAGGACCTATCAAGAGGCGCTAGCAGAAGTTGCTAGACAGGCAGGAGGCTCGGAAGCAGAACTTCGTAGATTAGTGCCGGAAGTTGAAGCTGTTAATGCAGTTCTCGGGTTAACCGGTATAAATGTCAAAGAGGCTGCCGGACATCTGGAAGAAATGCAAAATGCCACAGGTGCTGCCGAAGCAGCTTTTAAAGAAATGGCTTCTTCTGCTGATAATCAAATGAAGCTACTGGGGAATAACATAACGGCCGCCCTTCGCCCGTTAGGACAGGAAATCTTAAAAGAAATATCTGCCGCAGCACAATCTATGAACGAAGCCTTTAAAGATGGCAGTGTTCAAGAGGCATTGAAAGATATAGGCGCCTTAATAGTTGTCGTCACGACTGCCCTTGCAGGATACCAAGGAGGTATTCTTGCTGTAAGTACTGCTAAACAAGTATATGCAACAGTTACGGCTATTGTTAATAAACAGCGTGCTATTGAAGCGGCCAACCTTGTATTAACCAAAGGTATGTATGCCATTGAAGCTACCATGATTGCCAAGAACACATCTGCCCGTATTCTTTTAACCAAAGCTTTAAAGGCTCAAACAATCGCTCAACTGAATAATGTTGCTACAATGTTGACTAATCCATATATTGCAGTTGCGGTAGCATTCGCAGGGCTTGGATATGCTGTTTACAAGTGTGCCACGGCTACGACCGCTGCCGAAAAAGCTCAAAAGCGATTCAATGCTACCATAAAGGAAAGTAAACAGAGGGCAGAAGATTATAGGAATCAAATTCAAGATCTTGTGTCCGTTGCCAAAAACGATGCAGCTGCCACTTTTGAAAGGCATAAAGCCTTGCTTCAATTACAGCGCTTAATGAAATCCGTTTTTAAGGATATGGATTTGAAGAAGCTGAAAGATATGGATGATTTGGAACTAACTAACAAAATAGCAGAAGCAGAAGCAAGAAGAAATGTTATTATAGCTAAAACACAACTTGTTCTAAAACAAAAGGCGTTGTCACAATCAGAAAAAACGTATGATAACTTGAAAGATACCCCCGGAGTGTCCTTAAGCTCACTGAACGACTCAAAAAAGGATATGGATACGGCCAAAAATGAAGTAAAAATGTGGCAGGATGAAGTTAACAAAGCTGTTGATATTCATTCAAAATCCAATAAAGCGCTAGTGCAAACTCAAAAAGAAGCTCATGAAAAAGCTACTACGCAAAATAAGGCTTTTTGGACGAAGCAGAAAGACGATGCTACAAAAGCACTAGATTCAATCGCTTCGGCACAAAAGAAATTGATGGATGCCGGAAATTTCAAGGGTATAGACTCCGCTGTGGTAAAGTCCTATAAAGAAAATGCCAAGAAATTGAAAGAAGCTGAGAAAGAATTAAAAGTCTATGACTCATCTTCCAAACAGGACGATAAAACGCAAAAGTTACGTGAGGAGCAGGAAAAATACAAGCTCCTGCTCGATAAGCAAACACGCGAACAGGAACGAATCAAGATCGATTCAGCAAATGAACTCGAACAGATTGAAATAAACAAACTCAAAGAAAGTAGTGAAAAGGTCCTTAAACAAAGAGAGCTTAATCACAAACTAGAATTGCAGGCTATTGAGCGTGAAGCAGAAGATAAGAAATTACAAGAAATTGAAAAAGCTCGCTCTGCTTTTGAAGCTAATCCGGAAAACAAGAAGAAGACTTTTAATACAAGTGCTTTCATCAATTCTGAGTCAACGAAGAAACTGTTTGCCATGTTCGACAACGTTGCAAAGGAAGCCGCTGCGACTTCTGATACAAAGTACAATCGTGGAGATGATCTATCTGATTTGTTGAATCAGTATCAGGACTATACAGATCAACGGCTTGCGATTGAACGAAAGTTCAACGAAGATATTGCTACTCTTCAAGAACAGCGCAAACAGGCAGAAAAGGACGGAAATACAGAACAGGTAGAACAGATTGATCGTTCCATCACCCAAGCTACAAAAGATAAGGGTATGGAACTTATGAATATGGACTATAATAAGCTGAAAGAATCTCCGGAATACGTTCGTGCCTTTGAGAATTTGAAAGAAACATCTTCTGAAACTCTTAATTCTCTTCTTTCTCAACTAGAGAATGCAAAAGGGACAGCAGCTAAGGTATTATCTCCGGACCAACTTCGTGAATATACCAGCACTATTCAATCAATCATGGATGAACTGGATTCACGTAATCCGTTTCAATCATTATCTGACAAGAAGAAGGAACTGGCAGAAGCGGAGGAAGAACTAGCTAAAGCGCAAATTGAGTTAGAGAATGCCCGGACCCAGGCGGAAGCAGTGAAAGGCGGTGCTATGATTGAGAACGGTGTCAAGTCTTCTAAGTATAATCTCAAGACCGGAAAGATCGATTCAACTAAAGCTTATCTAACCGAGGCGCAGGCGTTGGATAAGGTGAAGGAGAAAACGGATAACTACAATGAAGCAAAAGACAAAACGACGAAAGCCAGTGCAAAGGTACAAGCTGCTGAAAGGAAAGTGGCAAGCGTTATCGGAGAACTCGGTGACGCTTTAAAAGATCTAGGTTCAGCTATCGGCGGACAAGCCGGTGAAATTATAAGTATCATTGGCAATATCGGCACCTTCGCCATGACAGCGATGAATGGCGTAGAAACGGCATCAACAACGGCATCAACTGCAATCAAAGCGGTTGAAAAAGCATCTGTCATTCTCGCCATCATCGGTGCAGCTATGCAGATAGCAATGAAAATCTTCGACCTGTTCGGCAAAGACGACACAACAGAAAAGTATGAGAAAGCCAAAGAAGCTTATGAATCTTATATCAACATTCTTGATAGAGTGATAGAAAAGCAACTGGAATTGGCTGCAACTCTTACAGGAGATAATGCGAATGCTGCTTATGACAAGGCCCTTGAAATGATAAGGCTACAGAATGAGAATGCACGTATTTTAGGTAAACAATACTTGAACTCTGGTGCATCCGGCAAGTCACATTCAAAGGGATATACTGAAGTGGAAGATATGTCCATGGAGGGGTGGAAGCAAGCAGCAGATACGCTAGGTATGAGCGTCGATGAATTTAAAGACAAAATGGGCGGACGCATGGCCGGTCTGTTTGATTTGACAGATGAACAACTTGCAAAACTTCAAGAAAATGCTGGGATCTTCTGGTCACAACTTGACTCTGACACTCAAAAATTCGCGGATCAGATAGTGGATGGTGTTACCCAGGTTGCAGAGGTTGTCGAGCAGAAGATCACCGATGCTACTCTCATTGATATAGACGGACTTCGTTCAGACTTTCAGGATCTGCTTACAGATATGGATGCCGATAGTGCTGATTTCGCAGATAATTTCGAGGAATACATGAAAAATGCTATTCTTAATTCCATGCTAAAAGAATCGTATATGGGTAGGCTAACAGAATGGAGAAAGAAGTTCTATGCGGCAATGGATAATGGGGTAACTGAAAAAGAATATAACGATTTGAAGGAGGAAGGACAACAGATATCCAATGACATGAAAGCTGAACGCGATAAGATGGCTGATATGTTTGGATGGACAGGAGATGAATCGTCGTCTCAATCTTCCTCACAAAAAGGATTTGAAACAATGTCACAAGATACTGGTAAAGAATTGAATGGGCGTTTTACTGCATTTCAACTTTCCAATGAAGAAATAAAGAATCAGACGATTATACAAACTGGAGTACAACAGACAATGCTACAGAAATTGGAATTTTTATATAATTTCAATTATTCCTCTGCTACAGAAATGCGTGATATGGTAGCAGATGTTCTCAACTATCTCGATGCTATAAAGAAAGATACATCTCATTTATATTTTATACGAGAAAGCCTAGATAAAATTGAATATAATACAAAGGGATTATCAACAAGATGAAAGGACAAGCTTATATAAATGAAAAAGATATGTTTACCACTTGGGGAGCTACACTTGCCAAGGGGGCCTATGAAGCATTACTGAAACCTGCGCCTAATAAAGAGTTAATTCAGAATAAAAGCCGCCTAAGTCCTGGTAAAATAGTCATTACTAATAAGGATATATGCAAGACTGATGAACGGGACGTAACCTTATCTATTTGGATCCACGGGGAGTCTCAAAAAGATTATCTGACTAAGTATAAATCTTTTTTAGATGAAATAACATCAGGGGAGATCTTACTTAAAATTCCAATCCTAGATATGACATTTAAACTTACATATTCGAACTGCTCTAGTTATGGAGATTATGGACTCACAAAAGGTAAATTGACTTTAAAATTGAACGAACCTAATCCCCAAAACAGAGAAGTAACAGTATGATTAATATCAAAGACATATTCGGAAACATACGCTATTCTACTCCAATTAATGAAGGTAGTAAGCGCAAATATCTCTTGATGAAGGAGGATTATATCAC
>ENA-UPWK01001276-UPWK01001276.1-human-gut-metagenome-genome-assembly--contig:-NODE-1276-length-19130-cov-5.040991_pt1 | contig 19130 bp, 17 predicted proteins | sample MGYA00250048_ERZ773373 | MGnify/ENA primary metagenome ERZ773373 (study PRJEB29103, sample SAMN06112059) | human gut metagenome | biome: human gut; feature: ankylosing spondylitis patient; material... | reverse complement strand
AAGATACAACCTACCGAGTTCTGCGAAGACTTTGCAGGTTTCGTACATTGGTATGCAGACACAAGAAGTGGCTATTAAACCTACTATGAAGGTCTTTATGAAGGTTGATTCAGAGATGCTTGACGAAGTTATAGTGGTAGCTTACGGTACTGCGAAGAAGTCTGCATTTACCGGATCTGCGAGTGTTGTAAAGGCAGATAAACTAGAAAAGCGCCAAGTATCCAACATTACCAACGCATTGTCGGGTAGTGTAGCCGGTGTACAAACTACAAGCAGCAACGGCCAACCAGGAACTTCAGCCACAGTACGTATTCGTGGTATCGGTTCTATGGCATCCAGCAGCAATCCGTTATACGTAGTAGATGGAATTCCTTTTGATGGTGATATTTCTTCTATCAATTCACAGGATATTGAAACTATGACTGTACTGAAAGATGCTGCCGCAGCTGCTTTGTATGGTGCACGTGGTGCTAACGGCGTTATTTTGGTAACCACTAAAAAAGGTAAGGATGGTAATGCGCGTGTATCTATAGATGCACGTTGGGGTAGCAATTCCCGTCAAGTAGGTAAATACGATGTGATGGAAAACCCTGATACGTACATGGAGACTCTCTACAAGGCTCATTACAATGCTGCTTATTACAAATTGGGACGTACTCCAGAAGCAGCGCACACCTATGCTAACGCACAGTTGTTCCCTGCAATTGGTTACCAAATATATACGTTGCCTCAAGGTGAAGGTCTTATCGGTATGGATGGTAAAATCAATCCAAATGCGAAGTTGGGCTATAGTGACGGACAATATTACTATACTCCGGATGATTGGACAGATGGAACGATCTCCAGTCAAATGCGTCAAGAGTATAACTTGAGCGTATCAGGTGGTACAGACCGTTTGAACTACTATTTCTCTGCCGGTTACCTGGAAGATAACGGTGTTATCGAAAATTCAGGTTTCAATCGTATTTCTACGCGTTTGAATGTAGACTACCAAGCAAAAAAGTGGCTGAAATTCGGCACCAGCTTAGGATATACTAACTCTAAGAGCAAATATCCGGGCGACCAAACAGCTACTGCTTCTTCAGGAAACGCTTTCTTACTGGCAAATAATATTGCTCCAGTTTATCCGATGTATGTACGTAACGCTGATGGTTCACTAGCCTACGACAAGAATTCAGGCAACAAGATTTATGATTATGGTGATGGTAGCAGTACAAACAGCACGCGTAACTTTATGTCCATGTCAAACCCCAAGGGTGACTTGCTTTATAATAAGGAAGAATACCTGATGGATATCCTTAACGGTAAATGGTTCATCGAGTTGTCCCCAATTGAAGGACTGAAACTAACAGGTTCATTAGGTGCCTATATTGATAATACACGTTATAATGTTTTGGGTAACAAGTATTATGGACAGTCTGCAAGTTACGGTGGTACTGCACAACAAGAACACATACGTACATCCGCCTTCAACCAGCAATACCTGGCTACCTATAAGAAAAGCTTCGGCATGAACAATTTCGATGTTCTGTTAGGTTATGAGAGTTATGACTACCGCTATGAATATAGTTATGCAACCGGGCAGAATCTTTATAAGGATTATGACTTCACGGTAAACAACACTATCGATAACAAACGTGGTGGTGGTGCTCGTGACGAATATTCTACCAGAGGCATTATCAGTCGAATCAATTACGACTTTGATGAAAAATACTTTGCCAGTGCTTCTTACCGTCGCGACGCTTCTTCTCGTTTCCATCCTGACAAACGTTGGGGTAACTTCTGGTCGGCCAGTGTCGCATGGGTTATCAGCAAAGAAGCATTTTTGGAAAATACAGAATGGATTGATATGTTGAAGCTAAAGGCTTCGTTTGGTCAACAAGGTAACGATGCATTGCTGAGAAACGGTTATGCAAACTACTATCCGTATCTGGATCAATACTCCATGACCGGTGCTAATGGTATATTCTCGGATGGTACACTTTATTATAAAGGTAATCCAGATATCACTTGGGAAAAAAGTAACTCCTTCAATATAGGTACTGACTTCACACTGCTCAACCATAAATTAGAAGGTACAATAGAATATTTCAACCGTAAGACTAGCGACATGCTTTATAATAAGCCGGTAGCAAACTCCAACGGTTACAGTTCTATTCCAATGAACATTGGTTCGATGACTAACTCGGGTGTAGAAATTGAATTGAATTATACTCCGATTGATATCAATAATTTGAAGTGGAACATTTTTGGGAATGCTACTTTCCTGAAAAATAAAGTAAATAAGCTGCATCCTGATTTGAATGGTGAATTAATCAGTGGTTCACGTATTTATCGCGAAGGTGAATCTATGTACCAACTTTATCTAGTGAAATATGCAGGTGTTGACCCCACTACCGGACAATCTTTGTTCTGGGCGAAAGATGATGAAGGAAACGCCTATACAACAGCAGACTATGCTGTCGCTTCTAATTGCAAAGAAGCTACCGGTGATTTGCTTCCGACCGTCTATGGTGGTTTTGGTACTAGCTTGGATTTCTATGGTTTTGATTTTTCTATCCAGTTCTCTTATCAGCTGGGTGGTAAACTGTGGGATTATACTTATCAAGACTTGATGCATGGTGGCAGCAACAGTAATGCCGGTTACAACTGGCATAAGGACATTGCTAAAGCTTGGACGGCAGAGAATCCGAATACAGATGTTCCTCGTTTGTGTGCAACCGAAAACTATGATGCAGGTTCAAGCTCCGACCGCTGGATTGTTTCTTCCAACTACTTGTCTATTAACAATATTACTTTAGGTTATACATTGCCGAAAAGAATTGTACGCAACTTGGGAATAGAATCACTTAGAGTTTATGGTGCTGCCGACAATGTTGCATTGTTTGCTGCACGTAAAGGATTAGATCCACGTCAAGGTTATGTATCATCTACCACCTCTACGTATGGTGCATTACGCAGTATTTCGGCAGGAGTGAAATTAACGTTCTAAACTATACTAACTATAAAGCAGAATAACAATGAAAGATATAAAATTTAAAATATTCGCATCGGCACTTGCAAGTGTATTGCTTGTGGGGTGTAATGATTTGGATACCGAACCACTGGGTGCTGTTGTTACAAGCGACCAGAAAGAAGAAGTTGTTAAAAACGACCCAGAAATGGTATCGGCAAGTGTAACGGGTATCACTGCGATGTTCAGTGTATATGGCAATGCCATCCCCACTTCTTTTGGACACGACGACTTCGGTTATGGTTCAATTATGCTGAACTTGGACAGCCGCGGCACGGATATGGTTGGTTTAGATATAAACTATAACTGGTTTACCCGTTCTATGACTTTTGAGGATCTTTTCTTTAACTATCGCCCGACAAACATATTATGGCGTACGATGTACAACCAGATCTATACTGCTAATGGAGTAGTGAGTACCATCGACCCGGCTACGGAAGATAGCTCTCTAAAGTACTACCTAGCACAAGCTTTGTCTATACGTGCATTCGATTATTTCGTATTGGCTCAGATGTATCAGCATACTTATAAAGGGAATGAAAGCAAGCCTTGTGTTCCTCTGATTACAAACGAAAATGCCAATGAGGCTGCTGCTAATGGTTGCGCCCGGTCTACCGTGCAAGAAGTTTACGATCAGATCATGAGTGACCTGAACAAAGCTGTATCTTTATTAGAAGCTACTGACAAGACCCGCGGTACCGATAAGCGCTATATCAGCAAGGAAGTGGCTTATGGTTTACGTGCACGTGTCAATCTGACCATGCAAAATTGGACTGCGGCAGCTGAAGACGCTCAAAAAGCCATCAACGGTAGCGGTACACCTTATAGCCGCGAAGAAGCAGGTGCTCCGGGCTTTACAGAAAGCAGTGACCACTCTTGGATGTGGGCCATTGTAATCGCTGAAACAGACCGTGTAGTAACTTCCGGTATTGTGAATTTCCCTTCACATATGGGATCACTGAATTATGGATACGCTTCAGTAGGAGCATGGCGTATGATCAACAAGAAGTTGTATAATGAGATTCCTGATACAGACGTTCGTAAAGGATGGTGGCTCGATGCCAATAAGCACTCTGACAATTTGAATGCAACACAAGTAGCCCAAGCTACGAAATATGGTTGCCCCGCTTATACCCAAATGAAATACGGTCCTTATAAAGGAGTAATGGCTCAAAGCACCAACGCAAGCGACATTCCTCTGATGCGTGTGGAAGAAATGTATTTGATTTTAGCAGAAGCACAAGCTATGGGGGGAAATCCTTCAACCGGCGCAGCTACTTTACAAAAGTTTGTAAATGACTATCGTGACCCTGCCTATGTTTGTACCGCTTCCAGTGCAACAGCTGTACAGGATGCAGTATGGCAGCAACGCCGTATTGAACTTTGGGGTGAGGGCCTTTCTTATTTTGATATTCTGCGACTGAACAAAGGTATCGACCGTCGTGGAGCCGGATTCCCTGCCGCTTATGTATTTAACGTGCCGGCTGGTGATAACACCTTGATCTACCGTATCCCTGAAAGTGAAGAACAAGGTAACTCATTGATCTCGGCATCAGACAATAATCCGGTAACATCAATTCCGTCTCCGGTTACAGACAACTAATGAACATAGGTAACAAACTGAAAAAATAGCATTATATGAATTTCAATAAATCAATTCTATCCATAGCGCTGTCGGTAGCGGCTGTCATGTTTGTCGGCTGTAGTACCGATGGTTATTGGGACAAAGCCCCGATAGACAGCGAAGTGAAATATACGTTCGACCAGAGCGAACAAACCTATAGCGTAGCAGGTACTGAAACATTGACTGAAATCAAAGTTTCTCTGACACGCAATACCAATGTAGGTGCATCGACCATTGCCGTAGATGCAAAATTTAACGATCCTGCATTGAGCGGACCGGCTGAGGTAACATTTGCAGATGGTAGTAATACCGCCATTTATACGATTGCAGTAGGTGACATTCAAGTAGGCGTTTCTTATAAAGCGACTCTTTCCATAGCAAAGGATAATACCTCTGTATCAGGCAATTCTACCACAACAATTAATTTAAGCAAATTGTACAATTGGGTAGCAGCCGGTAGCGCTCAGTTCTATACTTCATGGTCAGGAACCATCGACGATAACGGTTTGGTAGGTGACGGTGTAAAAGTGGATATAGAAAAGGCAGAAGGTGGTAATGGTTTGTACCGACTGGTAAGTCCCTACTATTATTCAGAAACAGCAGCCGGTGCAACAGGAGTGACTTTGGAAAAGGGACACCACATACAGTTCACCGTTAATGCCGCTAATGGAGCACCTGTCGGATTCCCAACTACGGTTCAGAAAATGGGTGAAGCGAGTGCAGACGATGGCAACTATTACTTTGCCTACACACCGGGTAAGAACAACTGTGCATTCGAAAACGATGGTAACCTCTATATAATCAATGCCTTGGTAGGTTATGATGAAGGTGGAAGCAGCGTTAGTCTGGGTTGGTATCAGACCGTAGCATTTATCTGGAATGTAAATTATCCATGGTGATAATCATACGATAACTGAACATTTTAAATACCCCCGAATGTCCAACCTGACATTTGGGGGTATTTTTATATCAATCCTTCTTTCAAAATATCCACCAATATCGGCTTTGCCCCACTCACAAAACACTCCACAGCAATTACCATCAGAATAAGTCCCATCAGGCGCATCATCACATTATTTCCCGTTTCCCCTAAAACTTTTACCAGTCGCGTAGAGGCACGCAAGATGAAAAATGTAATCAAGTAGATAAAGGCGATCATGCTAATCAGTACACCTTTCATTTGGATAGTATGGGCATCCTGCATCAACACAATGGCGTTTGCTATGGCACCGGGACCGCAAAGCATCGGAATCCCTAAAGGGGTGACGGAGATGTCATCGGCATAAGTTTTAATCTCTTCATCTTTCAATTTCATTTGTGTATAACGTGCTTGCAACATATCAAAACCGATTTTAAAGATGATGACCCCACCGGCTATACGAAATCCGTTTGTAGAGATCCCAAAGAACTTGAACAGGAACTGACCTGCAAAGGTAAAGACCATAATCGTGATGAAAGCTACTAATGTAGCACGAGACACTACAGACTGTCGCTCCTTATCCGTCATTCCATGGGTCATGGTAAGAAAGACGGGCATAGTCCCGAGAGGATTTGTCAACGTAAAGAAAGAAGTGAAACAAAGCAAAGCGAAAGGTAAAATAGTATCCATAGCTGCAAATTATGTGTTTACGCTGACAAAATTACAACTAATCCCTCAATGTCACAACAATTGGAGCAACTCTTTCAAATCTGTAATCTGATAAGTAGGCTTAAATGGAAACTCGGTACGTCCCGTTACATTATAGAACACTTGATGCATACCTACTCCCTGAGCACCCGTTATATCATTTTCCCAGCTGTCACCCACCATCAACGATTCACGTAGCTCAGACTGGGTAGCCGACATGGCAAAATGGAAAATCTCGGGCCATGGCTTCAGGACACCAATGTCATCTGATAAAACTACTTTCTTGAAGTAATGGTCAATTCCAGCAGAACGCATTTTGTGGCATTGCAGTTCCTGAAATCCATTGGAGAGGATATAAAGATTATATTTAGGTGCCAGATATTCCAGCACTTCCTGCGCATGGGGCATCAATCTGCTTTTTGTAGGAATAACCGCAAAGAAGTCATCAGAAAAAGCTTTCGCTAAAGCCGCTTCTCCCTCTCCTACTGCCTCCAGCGGATAGAGAAAACGTTGACGATTCAATTCTTCCTTTGTCACTTTTCCATCTGCATATTCTGCCCACAATTCGATATTACGCTTCTCATAGAGTTCATAGAAATGTTCAAAAGACCGAAAATAGCGATCATATTCATATTTGCGATACATTTCCTCAAATGTATCACGGGCATTAAAAGAAAAGGCCCAGAGAGTATCGTCCAGGTCGAAAAAAATATTCTTGTACTGCATATAAAAAGAAAATGGCAGGGATAACCCTTCCCTGCCATTCTTATAATTTAATTAAGTTATTTTACTTGGATAACCAGGTATCTGGATACGCTCCAGAAATCTTTCGGATTCGTAATCTTCAGAACGAGCTGATCTTTATCATCTTTCTCCAAAGCATAAGAACCTGCCGGATGAGTGGTCAAGACATCTGCACTCTTGGAATACAACTTAATTTCTTTCGTTGTACGAATATCAACCTGAGTAAAGTAATCCTTATTGATATCACTATCCTTAAGCACTTGCTTTTTCTGGAAGAGACCGGTATTTGTCAGAATATTCTGATCCTTCAGTTCTTTCTTTGTTCCGAAAACAAACCAAGCAGTGTTCAGTGCCTTATCCTGCTCAGCTACGGTTTTAGCTTTTGCTTCATTTTCGGCAGTAAGCACTTCTTTGTCAGTTGACAGGCCAGTCACAGCTGCATCCAGTTCCTGAATACGAATATTCTTGGAGGCAAGTTCAGCCTGCAATTCCTCGATACGCTGGGTTTTGGCTACCAATTCCTGGGTCAGAGATTCTACAGCTTTCTTCAACTGGGTAGAGTTATTCTTGCTACTTTTCAGCATAGCTTCCAGTTTAGCGATCTGCTCTTTGTTTTCCTGCATTTGTTTCTGGATAAATTCAATATCAGTGGCTATTTGCTGCTTAGCTGATAAAGAACCTTCTGAAACCGCACCACGCTGCAAGTCTACGCGGCTTTCGGCGGCATTGATTTGGCGGAAGCCTTCAGAGATATCATTGAAAGTACCCATCATTTCATCCAGTTCAGCATTACGCTGAGTAAGTTCCATCAAAAGAGAATCATTTTCAGCTTTCAGTTGGTCTTTACTTCCACCTGACAAGCCGTCGCACGATGCCATAACGGCCGCACATACAATTAAAACTGCTAACTTTTTCATACGCTTTTGTTTTACGTTGGTTAATGAAGTTATTTAATCGTCTATTCCTGCTACTACTATTACTATTTCTCCACGCGGGTCATTGGCTGTGAAATGCTCAATCAATTCAGTCAGAGTGCCACGCACCGTTTCTTCGTGTATCTTCGAGATCTCCCGGGATACAGATGCCTGACGTTCCGCACCGAAATGCTCTGCAAACTGAGTCAGCGCTTTCACCAGACGGTGGGGAGACTCATAAAACACCATGGTACGGCGTTCTTCTGCCAATATCTTCAGACGTGTCATGCGTCCTTTTTTCTGCGGAAGAAAACCTTCGAAACAGAATTTTTCATTTGGCAAGCCCGAAGCAACCAAAGCCGGCACAAGAGCTGTAGCCCCTGGCAAACATTGTACCTCAATACCGTTGCGAACACACTCACGCACTACCAGAAAGCCCGGATCAGAGATTCCCGGTGTACCTGCATCCGATATTAACGCAACAGTTTCACCTGCCTTTATTCTATTAACAACACTTTCCACCATTTTATGTTCATTAAACTTATGATGGGATTGCATTGCGTTCTTTATTTCAAAATGCTTCAGTAAGATTCCGGAAGTGCGCGTATCTTCGGCAAGAATCAAATCCGCCTCTTTCAGAATACGAATAGCCCGGAATGTCATATCTTCCAAATTTCCTACCGGAGTAGGCACTACATAAAGTTTTCCCATATCCGTAATTGCTTTAGCTGAAGTATTTCTTAAGAAGTTCTATAAAATCAACCACCGTTTCATTCTCTTCATCAGGATTAACGGTAGAAGAAAAGAGTTCCAATGCCTTTTCCAATGAAGGAGCAGCCCCCAATTGGCGTATCACTTCATTCATACGTGCAGTATCACCACCAAAAATCTCACGGGCAAAGCGGAATGAGTCATTCAGACTGATAGCATGCCGCAGATCAGTGGCCGGTTTTATCCGTTCTGCTAAAATAGGCGATGCAGAAGATATTATTGCGGACGGTTCAGACTCGGGTTTGGGGTTGGATTCGGACTCAGGCTTGGGAGATACAATCTCTACCGGCTTGGTGATTTCAACAACGACTGGTTCTACAGGAGTCGGTTTAACCGGTTCAGGAGCAGCAGTCGGTTCGGGAATAACCACTGGAGCGACAGGAGCTTCAGGAATGGCAACTACCTCTACGGGAGTTTCGTCCAGCAGTTTCTGCAAAGCATCCAGTCGTGCACGCATCTGCTGTATATTCCGTTTAGCTACTACCTTCAATGTAGGGTTGGCGTCTGTTGCAAGAACTTGCATTAAATATTTCAGTTCCTGAATATCCAGTTCTATGTCGTCCAATAATGTCTGCATTTCCTTTCGCATCACAAATGTTAATGCCGCAAATGTAGAAATAAATAATGAAAAAATATCGGAAAGCCATTAAAAGTGTTATTTTTGCGGCTAAAATAAACATTTTAAAACAATGGTATTATTCTCGGAAGACCATATACAGGAAACCAATCGTAGAGGAAGAATCGAAGTTATATGCGGCTCAATGTTCTCCGGTAAGACAGAAGAACTGATCCGTCGTCTGAAACGCGCTAAATTCGCCAAACAGCGTGTAGAAATATTCAAGCCTGCCATCGATACGCGCTATTCGGAAGAAGAGGTCGTATCTCACGATAGCCATTCCATTGCTTCTACGCCGATTGATTCATCGGCAAGTATCCTGCTGTTCACTTCAGAAATCGATGTAGTAGGTATCGACGAAGCGCAATTCTTTGATAATGGTCTGATTGATGTATGTAATGAACTTGCCAATAATGGCATACGTGTTATTGTTGCAGGTCTGGATATGGACTTCCGTGGTCTTCCTTTCGGTCCTATGCCGGGACTTTGCGCCATTGCCGATGAAGTATCCAAAGTCCACGCTATTTGTGTGAAGTGCGGACAATTAGCCTCCTTCTCGCACCGCACTGTCAAGAATGACAAACAAGTCCTTCTGGGAGAAACGGCCGAATACGAACCCCTCTGCCGGGAATGTTATCTGCGGGCAATAAAGGGGGACCGGACTGCCGCCGGTGGATAAACTATAAATAAAAAGCAAAAGCCTTATGGAGCGTAAGAAAATTACATTCGACAGTTTTATCCGTGCTGTCATTCTCGGTGCTATCATCATTGGGGTATTAATGCTCCTGAAGCGATTGAGCGGCGTATTACTTCCGTTCTTCCTTGCCTGGCTTATTGCTTATCTGATATATCCGTTGGTAAGCTTCTTCCAGCATAAGCTACGGCTAAAAAACAGAATAATATCTATCTTTTGTGCCTTGTTTACTCTCAGCGTTATAGGAAGCGTTGCATTCTATCTGCTTGTGCCGCCCATGATTCAGGAATTCCTGCGGGTAAAGGATTTATTGATAGAATACTTCAGCACCACTCATACAGCAAGCAATGTCCCCACTACCCTCTCCGAATTTATCCGGCAGAATATCGACCTTCACATCTTAGAGCAAATGTTCAGCCAGGAGAATATATTGGATGCCCTTAAAGTAACCGTTCCTAAGCTATGGTCGCTTATATCGGAGTCTATCAACCTCTTATTCGGGTTCTTCACCGTCTTCCTTATCCTATTATATATAGTGTTTATTCTGCTTGATTACGAAAGCATTTCCGAAGGCTGGGCACACCTAATGCCAAAGAAATACCGTAAAACAGTAACCGGCATACTGAATGATGTAAAAGACGGCATGAACAGATATTTCCGCGGACAGGCATTAGTAGCTTTGTGCGTAGGCATTCTATTCAGTATCGGCTTTCTGATTATTGATTTCCCGCTGGCCATTGGTTTGGGATTATTCATCGGTGCACTGAATATGGTGCCTTACCTACAAATCATCGGCTTTGTCCCCACCATCATGCTTGCCATTCTGAAAGCTGCGGATACCGGTGATAATTTCTGGATCATCATAGCTTCGGCTGCTGCTGTATTTATAGTAGTACAAATCATACAAGATGGCTATCTCGTTCCCCGTATCATGGGAAAGATTACCGGTCTGAATCCGGCTATTATTCTGCTCTCCCTGTCCATTTGGGGATCGTTAATGGGAATGCTGGGTATGATTATAGCTTTGCCGCTTACCACTCTGATGCTCTCCTATTATCAGCGATACATCATTAATCAAGAAAATATTTATAAGACAGAAACCACTGAAGATCAACCAATAGAGGGTATAGAAGAAAAATAATGCAAACTTTTTTCCTCATATTCCTTGCAAATTAAATAAAAGTACCTATCTTTGCACCCGCTTAACAGCAATAAAGGTTTGATTCGCTAGCTCAGCAGGTAGAGCACAACACTTTTAATGTTGGGGTCTTGGGTTCGAGCCCCAAGCGGATCACATAGGATCAAGCAGTTATCTAATTCAGATGGCTGCTTTTTTTGTTTTAGAATACTACGGTTTTAGTCTCAAGTTAAACCGGGTCAGTCCGAAAACCCTGTGGGTATGTTATGTTAATACGCGAAAGTGAACTATCTTTGTGTTCAAATTAAAATAATCTGTCCAATGCCTTCCAATCGCAACCTACATAAGTTACTACGAGTCATCTTCCCCGAAGTTTTAATGACGTATTTCGAGATCTCCGGTTGACATGACGACTCCGTCAAAATCGAAGTTTGGCTTGATGAAAAAAACTACATGGAACGTTCTGATTACAAGAGTGGGACTGTGATATCACATGGTTTCACAGATGAGAAAGTGATTCAGGACTTTCCTCTGCGTGGCAAACCTGTTTATCTCCACGTAAGACGTCGTCGCTGGTATGACAAAGCTACAGGGGAAACGTTTTCCTATACCTACGATGATCTTACGGCCGAAGGGACGAAACTCACTCCTGAGTTCGTTGCTTTTTTAAAAGAAGAAGATTGAAACTACCGCGGCTAGCATAAGCTCCATAGCAGATGCTTATGGGGTAAACGGTAAACTGTTGACTTCACAGTACAAGGAGTTTATCAGCGCATACAGACAGTGGGACCAGTTAGATCATGCCTCAGAATATGTCCTGTTCAAACATAACATAGGTCCTAGCCTTTGTATTGACGAGACTTCTTTGAGCTGCGGAGAATTATATACTGTTGTCACTAACCGTGCGGGACGTGGTGGCAAAGGTACACTTGTGGCCATGATACGTGGTACGAAGTCTGAAGACGTCATAAAGGTGCTTGAAATGATTCATGTCTCCAAGCGCAAGACAGTCAAAGAGGTCACTTTAGATCTTTCGCCGACCATGATGCGAATTGTCCGAACGGCTTTTCCAAACGCCACTATGACAAATGACCGGTTTCATGTACAGAAGCTCTTTTATGAGGCAATTGATGAACTCAGGATTACTTATCGCTGGCTGGCACGGGATTTAGAGAACGATGAAATTCAGAGGTGCAGAGAGCAACATATAGAGTATGTTCCGTTTCGATATACCAATGGCGATACCCGTAGGCAGCTGCTGGCAAGGGCTAAACATGTACTTGTCAAGCATTTTAGTAAATGGACTGAATCTCAAAGAATACGTGCGGAAATCATATTCGAACATTATCCGGAATTGAAATCAGTTTACGACTTAGCTATAGAATTGACCAACGTGTATAATAAGCACTATGACAAGGATGTGGCACGTGGAAAGCTTGCCTTGTGGTACAATAAAATAGAAAAGCTTGGATATGGATGTTTCAGAACCGTAACAAATACCATGCAGAACTATTATGAAACGATACTAAACTATTTCGTTAACAGGGAAACGAATGCATTTGCAGAATCATTCAATGCAAAAATTAAAGCGTTCAGGGCACAGTTTAGGGGAGTCGGAGATATACCATTCTTTATTTTTAGATTATGCAAACTAACAGTGTAAATTTAACATACCCACAGGGTTTTCGGACTGACCCGTTAAACCAAGAGTTAAAAGACAAATAGAAACAGATACAATTTGTGCAATATTAGCAGGTACAGATTTTCGGAACCAAATATTAGCATAACACTATTCGATTCAAAGAAATACTTTAGGAATATTCTATGAACTTTCACCAGTACTAAGCTAAAAGAATGTATTTCAAAAACATACTATCATTATATTAAATTGTTTACCTTTGCAAAAAACAAAGGTACATGAAAGATAATCCTATTAGTGCAATAGATAGTGAATATATAGAGTGGCTAAAAGCCATCAAGCAGCAAATTCGTTCTACTAAAATACGAATGATAAAAACAGCTAATACAGAGTTGATACACTTTTATTGGCGGTTAGGACAAATGATCTCTCTAAAACTGAAAGAGCAAAATTGGGGTGATAAGGTAATAAACAAGCTTTCAGTAGACTTGCGCAATGAGTTTCCTGATATGCAGGGTTTTTCCCGTCAGAACCTATACTACAGTAAGAATTTCTATGAGTTTTATGCAGGACAGATGCATATTTCACCCAATAACTCAATTGTCCCCCAAGTTGAGGGACAATTACAAATAGCTGATAATTATAAGATTATCTTTGATATTCCTTGGGGACATCAAAAGGTGATAATTAGCAAAGCTCAAAATATAGAAGAAGCATTGTTTTATGCACATCAAACTCTATCTAACAGTTGGAGCAGAAGCATTTTAGAAAATCAGTTCAAGCAACAATTCTACGAACATTACGGACAAGGACAAACAAACTTCTCGCAGACCTTACCAGCCCTAACAGCGGATATGGCACAGGAAGTAGTAAAAGACCCATATTGGTTTGATTTTGTGTCTGTATCTCAAAAAGCACGAGAACGGGATATAGAAAAACAACTTGTAACTCACATCACCCAGTTTCTTCTCGAATTAGGTAAAGGGTTTGCATTTGTAGGGGAGCAATATTGTTTGAACTTGAACGACAAGGAGTATTTCTGCGACCTCTTATTCTATCATATTCCTTTGAGAGCTTACGTAGTTATAGAGCTTAAAAATGGGAACTTTAAACCTGAACACTTGGGACAGCTAAACTTCTATCAAAACCTTATCAACAACACACTAAGAGGAGAATATGATAATCCGACCATAGGGATGCTACTCTGTCGAGATAAGGATAGGATTGAAGTAGAATATGCATTGCAAAATATATCCTCTCCAATTGGGGTTAGCGAGTTTAATGTAAAGGAGCTACTTCCTGATAATCTGAGAAGCAAATTGCCAACAATTGAGGAAGTTGAAGAAGAACTTAACAAAATTATATAAATAAAACATGAAACTTATAAAACTAATCATATCAAACTTTAGAGGCTTGAAAGGAAGTAATGTTATAGACTTCACGAATTCTAATATTATATTCTTAATTGGACAAAACAATATTGGAAAATCATCTTTTCTAAGAGCATATGAGTTCTTTATTGACCCGAAACAAATAGCAAAGACTGATGATTTTAATAACTATGATTATTCAACCCCAATAGTTATTGAAGGTATATTTGAATTGGATGAAGAAGATTCTGATGATCCTGACCTCAAAGAGAAGAAAGAACCTAATTGGATTGAGAAATGGGTTGACGAAAATGGCTTTGTAAAGATTAGAAAAACATGGAGTAAACCTGATAGTACATTTGCAAAAGAAACATATTCTCCACATGATGCAAGTTGGATTGAAAATGGATTTGGTGGATTACACACAAAATTGACTAAATATACCCCAACTCCAATTGCTATCAACGCAATGGAAGATCAAGCATCGTTGGAAGAAAAAGTTAATAAACTCATTCAAGATGATTTTATCAAAAAAGTAAGGTCAGAATATCCAGAAGAGTTTAAAAATTTAATAGATGGAGTAAGAAAATTGCAGGAGCGTATTACTGGTTCTGAAGCAGTCGAAAAATTGAATTTAGAACTCAATAGACATTTTCAAGAAGTTTTTGCGGAACTTACTCTAAAAATTCAACCTTCAAAAGAAGAAAATATAAGACTCGAAGATGCGTTCAAGAAAAACCATTCTATTTCAGTAGAAAGAGCTGGAACAGAAAGAAAAGAAACCTTTCTTCAAAATGGGCATAGAGTCATACGGCAAGCTCTATTCAATTTTCTCACATTTTTAAAAAGAGAAAACGAAGGAAATAAGAAACAATACATTATCTTATTTGAAGAACCAGAACTTTTTTTACACCCTAAAATTGCATTTAAATTACGAAAAAGTCTATATGAGTTATCAAAAAATAGCCCATATCAAATTCTTTGTGCTACTCATTCTCCACTAATGATAGACATTTCACAACCACATTCGTCGCTTATTAGGGTGATCAAAAACACAGATGAAGAAACACAAACATATCAAGTTGGGGAAACACTATTTGGAAGAAATGAAGAAGCAAAGAAATGGGTGCAAATGGTAAACAGATTTAATCCTCACATCTGCGAAGCATTTTATGCAGACAAAGTTTTATTAGTTGAAGGAGATACTGAAACGATAGTATACCGAGATCTATTGACTCGTTTTTTTCCTGACGAGGAAATATTCGTTCTTAATACTGGTTCAAAAATGAACATACCTTTTTTTCAGGAAATTCTCACAGCTTTTCATATAGAACATTATATTATACACGATTCTGATGATAAAGAAAAAAAAGCTGCGTGGACAATTAATACCAAGATATGGGAAAATGTACAAGCAAGCAATAATTTATCGAAACGGTATGTACATATTCATAATTTTGAAGAGGCACACGGAATAACAGTAAAATCAGATGATGGCAAACCATTAACCGCTTATAATTTTGCTCAAACGATCAAAGATGTAAATACTAAAGTTCCTTGTTTAGAATGGTTAAAGGATATTATTTATAAAAATGGCATTATTCACGATCCGCAATTTATTGAGGATAATGTATAGTTTTTCAGGAGGTTGTGTCAAAATTGAACTGCACCCCAAAAGTTTTATGTCCAACTTTTGGGGTGCAGTTCAAAATGCTGGCACAACCTCTTTTCGTTTAGAACACTACGGTTTTAGTCTCAAGTTAAACCGAAATTCGTATGAGTGAAACTATTAAAGTATTGTATTACAAGTACAAAACTCTTAGTAATGGAGAAAGCCCTTTGATGAAAAGTATATAGACAACGAAAACTTCGATAAATGGATGGAAAACTATCCAAGAAGCTCAACGAAATAGGGCAAGACTTAAAATCCCTTATCAATACTAGTTAGGTATTAAATGAAAATGAAAGATTACTTGATAATCAGGATTTAGCGTTTCTATTAAAAGTGTCTTTCAGAACTTTACAACGCTATCGACTACAAGGTCCCCCCTACTTTACTATTGGGCATAGAGTTTACTATCGGGCTAGCGATATTAGAGCTTTTGTTCATGAACGAGCCGATTATCAAACTTATAAACAGTTTGAAAAAGCCAATCAAGTAGAAAACAAACACTAACAGCAAAATGCAGCAGAGGAAAGAAGCTTGTGTTTAAGCTATCACTTTGTGTTACCACCCCGATTTAGCAGAAACCGCTTCACCTATCGGTTCAGCCCGTTTCGCAAGATTGAGCAAGAGGGAACTAAGTCCTGTTCTTCCCTCTTGCCCTGCAGGGCAAAGCCTTCGGCTTTAGCGTGTTACAAGAACACGCTGTAATGACACCTGTAATAAGCATTTTCTTTGCAATGCTTATTATCAGATATTTATCTATTCATATTTCTATAAAAAAGTAATTACCATGCCAAACGGCAGTCGAAAAACGATATTCACTACCATTTCCATAGACAAGGAAACGGCAGCTTTGGTAGAGAAGATATGCAAACGCTATTCACTGAAAAAGAGTGAAGTTGTAAAATTGGCGTTTGGGTATATAGATAAAGCACATATCAACCCATCCGAAGCACCAGAATCTGTAAAATCAGAACTGGCGAAAATAAATAAGAGACAGAATGATATTATTCGTTTCATCCGTCACTATGAGGAAGAACAACTGAATCCCATGATACGGGTTACGAATTCTATAGCTTTACGCTTCGATGCTATCGGCAAAACTCTGGAAACTCTTATTCTCTCTCAACTGGAAGCCAGTCAAGAAAGGCAAACAGCCGTACTTAAAAAGTTAAGTGAGCAGTTCGGCAATCATGCCGATGTGATTAACAACCAGTCCAAACAAATTAATGCACTTTACCAGATACATCAACGGGATTATAAAAAGTTGCTTCATCTAATACAACTCTATTCAGAACTTTCTGCTTATGGTGTGATGGATAACAAAAAGAAAGAGAATCTGAAAGCTGAAATCAGCAATCTGATAAATACATAGGATCATGCATATAGACTTTGCCCCACCATCAAACGGAACGTATAATAATTCCGGCAGTAGCCGACAACTAGCTAATTACATGGAACATGAAGATTTAGAACGGATGGAAAAGGGTGTATATACTGAAGGCTTTTTCAATATGACAGATGATAACATCTATAAATCAAAGGTCATAAAAGATATAGATAGCAATATCGGGCAACTCCTAAAGACGGATGCTAAGTTTTATGCTATTCATGTCAGCCCATCGGAAAAGGAACTCCGGACGATGGGTAACACAGAGCAGGAGCAAGCCGAAGCAATGAGACGCTATATTCGTGAGGTGTTTATTCCTGAATATGCCAAAAACTTTAATAAAGAGCTATCTGCTTCGGATATAAAGTTCTACGGTAAAGTTCATTTTGACCGTAACCGTTACGATAATGAACTGAATATGCACTGCCATTTGATAGTAAGCCGGAAAGACCAAGCAAACAAGGTCAAAATAAGCCCGCTTACCAACCATCGCAATACTAAGAAAGGCGTTATTGTAGGTGGGTTTGACCGTGCAGCCCTGTTTGAGAACGTAGAAAAAGGATTTGATAAATTGTTCAGCTACCATCGACAGCTATCCGAAAAATTCGAGTATTGTAACACCATGAAGAACGGCCCTGTCATGGATAAACTACTGACGCAAGAGCGTGAACTGAACACCCATGAAATATTTTTTGTTGGCGAAAAGAAAAAGATTGTCGATGTAAAAACAGATAAAAATGTAAAAACGCAAATAAATAAAAATATAAAAACGATTTTAGATACTTCAATACAACAGCAAACCAGTTTAACAGTAAACCAATCAATACACCAACGAACAGATAAAAGCGGCTTATCTTCTTTATTATCCATACTTCCATCGGTTACGGAGATCAAGCCAACGGATGAACAACAACTACTGAAACACAAGAAAAAGAAGAAACGAAGACCAAGATTAAGCTGATAAAATTAGACTTTTTTTTGTGCTAAAAGTATTTCCCGTACAACTTCGTTTATTTCCCGCTCATGGCTTCCCTATCCGTTTTGAAGGGCGGAAGGATTGTCTGAGAATAACTTTTAGCAGTTGAACGGCGCCGTAAAAGTGGTACATTGTGTTGTTACAATAACTTATCTTCAAAATTTGCAAGTGATCTTTCCTCTATTTCTGAATTAATTAGTATCTTTGAAAACATATAAAAGAAATGAATATGGATGCTATTGATTTCGAAAATCACGATGAGATTATGAAGATATTTGATTGGTGCAAAAACACTAAACCCTTGGCCCTTACAAGATTAGCAGAGCTGGTTCCAATTTTCGAAGAAAATGCTACTTGGCATCCGATTGCATTCAGGCTCATTAATGAATTTGGGGATATTCAAGACGTTTTAAATAACCTCGATGCTAATATGGGAACTTTTTCTTGGGTAGGTTCTATAGTGCCTTTATTAGAATCTCAGAAAGAAATATTCGTCCAGATTCAGAGTCATCCAGTTGGAAATGTTTCACAGTGGGCGAATCTTCATTTGGAATATATTAACAAGCGTATTAAAGATGAAAAGAACAGAGATAAAGAAATGTTTCTGTAATAAATACTGGGTTGGAAATATAATCGAATAATGTAATGAGACTTGATTTCAATGAATTATTTTCTGACTATGACTTCCTTATTCCTAACAGGATTGAGGGATATATTATCATTCGGTTATGGCAGAAAATTAAATCCAGTGAAATTCAAGAAGAATTCTCTTACAACGACATAAAAAATATAGTCTATGAAGTAACTGCATTGACTATATTTTTTATGTCGTTGTAGATCGGAAGAGCACACGTCTGAACTCCAGTCACACAGTGAGCTCGTATGCCGTCTTCTGCTTGAAAACAAAAAAAAAAAAAAACAAAAACCCAGCACACGAAAACGACCGCA
>ENA-UPWK01001269-UPWK01001269.1-human-gut-metagenome-genome-assembly--contig:-NODE-1269-length-19254-cov-4.797309_pt1 | contig 19254 bp, 12 predicted proteins | sample MGYA00250048_ERZ773373 | MGnify/ENA primary metagenome ERZ773373 (study PRJEB29103, sample SAMN06112059) | human gut metagenome | biome: human gut; feature: ankylosing spondylitis patient; material... | reverse complement strand
ATAAGATAGCATTCCGCATCAATCTCACGAAACATTCTGCGGATCACGTTTCCCTTTCCCTGGGCATATTCATGACGTATGATCGCTCCTGCTTCCGTTGCCAGTTCCACGGTACGATCGGTGGAATTATTGTCATATACATAAGTCACCGCCTCCGGCAGGAACTTTTTCACATCGGATACCACCTTGGCAATCGTCTTCTCTTCATTGTAGCAGGGGATCAGTACTGCAATTTTATCCATTTTCCATTCCTCTTATCTCTGCATGTTAAAAGTGCTTATACAAAGTTTATTGTACCACGCTTGTTCCATTACAGCCACTATTTTTGCTTTTTCCCGCGTATTTTTCTTGGGGGCGGGCAAAAGCTATGATATAATGAGCGCAAGTGAGCCAATATGCTTGCATAATTAAATTTAATTGTTGTCGTTACGGAGGAATTGTTTCCATGAGTGGATCTCAGAACAGATCTTGTTGCAATATCATTTACCGTCTGGGGCTTAACATTGTCATGCTTCTGACACTGTTGCTTTCCATGCTGCTGTTCGCCGGCAGCTTTCTCACGACCTGTTATGCCGACAATATGGAGACCCAGCAGGTCCTGCTGCGTCCGGACAATCCCCTGTGGAATCTGTTGGAGCTGGCAGGCTTCGGATTACTGTTTTGCGGATGTCTGTATCTGTATGAAAAAATAGGAGAGAAATTCCGTCGCGGACTGCTCGTTTTTACTTTGACCTTTGTATTTGGGCTTGGTATCCTGCTGATCCTCTTCGGACGCACGGTTCCCGCAGCGGATGCTCTGTCTGTATACAATGCGGCTGCGGAGTGGATCCTGGGAAATACTGATATTATCCACCCCACCGTTTCTTATCTGTCTTATTATCCACAGCAGATCGGGCTGATGGCTTTTTTGGAGCTGTTGCTCCGGATCTGGAATCTCACCGGCCTGTCCGCACCGGCCTGGCACTTTATCAAGCTGGTCTATGTCTGTCTGTTATGTGGGGCGGTCTGGTTCCAATATCTGTCGCTGCAATATCTGTGGCCGGAGAAGTACAAGAAGATCTCCTGCTGTTATCTCGTCTTGGTATGCTGTAACCTGCCCATGATCATGTACAGTTCCTTCGTCTACGGCGAGATTCCTTCCTTCGCTGCATTGTCGGTGGGATGCTATCTGCTGTTGCGGTTGCTGGGGGGCGTCTCTCCGGGCGGCTCCTATCGGGACAACGTCTCCCCGTGCGGCTCCTCTCCGGACAGTTCCTACCGGGACAACGTCTCCCGAAATGATGCGCCCTCAGTCACCGCCTACGATTACGTCCCCCGCATGCTCCGTCAGATACTTTTCACAGGCTTCGGCAGTATCCTGTTCCTCACACTGTCTGTGATGCTGCGCAAGAATTCCCTGATCCCTGTGATCGCAGTGTTGCTGGTGCTGTTGTTCGAGGCATTGCGTCCGGGGCGGAACGGTAAAATGCGTCTGGGACTGCTCATCATGGCGGTCTGTCTCGCTGTGACTTCCGTAAGCGTCCTGCCGCTTACGCAGAAAATCTACGAGAAAAAGGCGGGGAACACGTTAAGCTCCGGTGTCACCGCCATGTCCTATCTCGCCATGGGAATGCAGGAAGCTTCCCGCGGCTGCGGCTGGTATAACGGCTTCAATATCGATACTTACGATACCGCCGGCATGGATACTGCACTCGCCAACGAGATCAGCCGTCTGGCGATCGACGAGCGCCTGACCTATTTCCGGGAACATCCCGGCTACACAGCGGACTTCTATCTTCACAAACATTTATCCCAGTGGGCAGACGGCACCTATGCCAGCCGACAGGCCACCCTGGCTACCTACGGAGGACGGAGTGCATTTTTTAAAGAAGTCTATGAAGGTTCTCTCAGTGGGGGATATATCGAATGGTGCAATGCATGGCAGAATGTTCTATATCTGGGTGTGTTGGTGTTCTGTATTGGCAGTCTTAAGAAACGTCGGAAGTCCAAAGTTGTCGGGCACATGGCTGACCAAACGGCGGGGCATACCGAAGGGTGCACTGCGGACCACATGGCGGATCAGCTTGATGCGGATCAGCTCGGTGCGGACCGGCATGGCGCGGATCGGCATGGTGCGGATCGACTTGGCGCGGATCGGCATGGCGCGGATCGACTTGGCGCGGATCGGCTCTACATCTACGTCGGCCTCATTGCCGTACTGGGAGGTTTTCTGTTCCACATCTTCTGGGAAGCCAATTCGCGGTATATCTTCTCTTACAGCCTGTTACTTATGCCCTACTGCGGAGCTGGAATCTATACCGGGATCTGTCGGATACGGGATGGGGTACGGTCGAGATTTCATTAACACTTTCCATGCAGTATTATACTTAACTTACTAACTTGAGAGTTTACGCGAGCAATGAGCCGCGCATAGGCAAAATAAGAACCGTGATTGGGAGCTTGCTCACAAATCACGGTTTTTACTTTTGACGTGATGCGGCTCATTGCAGAGAACTGCCAACAAATGTGGAGCGTCCTTTGCGACACATTTATGAATTGAGTGCATGGCTCGTAACGTAGGGTTTCCATAAACCGGGCGAATGCCTGCCGCAGGCATTCTGGAATATATAATTCCCTTGTTATACCTTCCGGTTTTCACAATTTGGGTATCTGCAATAAAACAAGCTTCTCATACCCTCAAACTTTCCACAGCGTGGGTATCTGCAACAAAACAAGCTTCTCATACCCTCAATCTTTCCACAGCGTGGGTATCAGCAACGAAACAAGCTTCTCATACCCTTAAACTATTCACGCTGAGGCGGATGAAGGGTACAGAAAGAGTTCATCTAGTCGTTGGCAACCCTACGTTAGCAAAGCAAGTATAAATACTGCCCGGAAAGTGTTTTTAGAAATCCAAGCAGTATTTTTATGGAAGAATCCATGAAAACGCTCTAAAAATTACTGCTTCGGCATAGGATGCTTCCATTCCGGCAGTAAATATCAGTCACTGTAAAAGAAAACCACTTCAAACTTACTGCTTATACAGCACTAAATAGATTTCAGGCAGTAAAGATCGGAACATCAAAACAAAAATACCACCCGGGAAGACAACAAAGTCATCCGGGCGGTATTCAACTAACTCTCAACTCACATCAATAATACATCGCTCCCTGTAAAAATCCCCCAAAATAATATACTCCGCATACGAGGTGCCACAGGTAAGCCAGCCACTGTACTGCTACGACAATCCTTCTCTTCCGGGTGTCGGCATTCGCTGTCGCGCGGAGCAGTACCAGCAGTGCTCCCACAAATGCGAAGAAGATTCCGTACATGTAGCCCCAGGAGAAATTGAAGTCCATCTCCCGGAATCCTTTTTCATACAGGAAGAATGCCATGAGGAAGCTCATCACATACACCTGCCAGGAGAAACGGTAGATGCTGTCCTTGTGCAGTTCCTTGTAGTTCAGCAGAAGTACCAGGATCGGGAATCCGATGGCCAGGCCGATAGCCAGGGGCAGATTGCCACAATACTGCGCCCATACATGGCCAAAAGTAAATCCGATGCCGCCTTCCTGTCCCTCCTGCGGTACGAACACTCCCCGGAACTGGTAGAGCAGATCCATAAAAGTCGGGATAAAACATACTCCCAGCCACACCGTGGGCACAAAATTCCGGAATCTGCTGCGGAACATTCGCCACAGCATCAAAATCCCTGCGGCTCCGACCAGCACTATGGTAAAACTGGGTTTCGTCATGGTCGCCAGCAGCAGATAAATTGCAAACAGAATATAATCTCTCTTATGCTCTCTGACCGCATTTGGCTGCTCATACACCGGCAGCAATTCACCATACTTAAAAAATGCAAGAATTGCGAACGGCCGTGCCGCCATATAGGTAGCATTGTGGAATGGATTCGGCGTAAATACCCCGAGATATTTGTATTTGATACCGGGGAGATAAATCCCTGTCGGCGGGTATACCATTGACACAAAAAACAAGGATACCGCTACCGTTCCAGTGAGAATCCCCGGAAGCCAGGGGTTTCCGGGCATGGCTTCCTGCAGCTTTGCTCCCACATGCTTGTCCAGCATCACCTTCAGCGCGATCATTGCTCCGCTGTTTAACAGCATCGTTGCCAACGCCATGGCCAGTTCCGCTCCGCCGGTAAAGGATCCGGTCACCAGATGAATTGCTGCCGCCAGCTTGAACAAAACCGGGTAAGGGAAGCTGTAACCGCTATCCAGTCCCTGCATCTCCAGAATATATGCCTTCATATCGGAATGATACAATCCCGTTCCCAGCATACTTTCCACACACTGCCGGTAAAACAGCCAGAACGTAACTGCCGATGCGATGGCTACCAGTGCAGCAAACATCGGAATTTCTATCCAATTTTTCTTATTTTCTTTCAAAATACCATTCCCTGCTACTTTCTGCTTCATTCCGCCATTTCCCATAATCCGGCACTGCTACGGGTATTTCTCGTGTTCCGGCACTGCTACGGACATTTCCCATGTTCCGGCACAGCTACGGGCATTTCCCATGTTCCGGCACGGCTCCGCCCATTGCCGGATCTTATTTCAGCTTCGTGTAATAAGCTACCACCTTTTTCACTGCATGGATCACATCTTCCACATCATCATCCGTCAATCCGTAATACAGAGGAATACTCATCACCTCGTTGTAATACTTCTCCGCATTGGGGCACAGTCCCTTCTGATATCCCAGCTTCTCATAATAGGAATGCCAGTAGACCGGCAGGTAATGCACCTGAGGGCAGGTATTTTCCGCATACAGAGCATCGAAAAACTGCCTTCTGTCGCAGTTCAGGTTCTCCAGATTCAGATGCAGCACATACAGATGCCAGGTCGTGTCAGACTCCGGGATCTCCTTCTGCAGGATCAGTTCCGGCATTTTGCCGAACGCTTCATTATAACGCTTATGGATTTCTTTTCTACGCTGTTCAAATGCAGGGAGCTTCTTCAGCTGGCTCAATAGCAGTGCCGCCTGGAAATCCGTCATACGATAATTGAAGCCCAGCTCTACCTGCTCGTTGTACCACAGCGCATCGGTGGGATGTACCATTTCTTCCGGGTCCCTCGTAATACCGTGGGTACGCAGCCGCATCAGATGACGATACAGCTTCTCATCATTGGTCGTGATGGCACCACCTTCTCCGCCGGTCACCGTCTTGACCGGATGGAAGCTGAAGCAGGTCATATCTGCCAGGCTTCCCACAGGCTGGCCCTTATATTTCGTGCCGATGGCATGTGCGGCATCCTCGATCAGGATCAGATCGTGCTCCTTACAGATCTCCCGGATCTCATCCAACTCCACTGCCTGACCGGTGAAATCTACCGCAACGATCGCTTTCGTCCTGGGTGTGATCAGCTTGCGGATGGACGCCGGATCGATATTGTAGGTCTCTGGATCAATATCTGCGAAAACAGGCTTCGCTCCCGCATATAATACACAGTTGGAGGATGCAGCAAAAGTGATCGAGCTTACGATAACCTCATCTCCCTCACCGAAGCCTGCTGCCAGTGCCGCCAGATGCAGTGCGGCGGTACCGTTACATACCACCACTGCGTATTTTGCATGGGTCAGTTCACACAGATGCTGCTCCAGCTCCTTCACCTTTGGTCCGCAGGTAATGTAGTCGCTGGTCATGACTGCTGCCACCGCATCCACATCTGCCTGGTCAATATATTGCCGTCCGTAGAAAATTTTATTCTCTCGTACAGGTTTTCCTCCGAAAATAGCCAGTTCTTCTTTATTTTCCATTATTTTTTTCCTCATTTCCAAACAGTTTGTATTGCTGTAACCATTCAGGACCTCATTGGCAGAATCGCCTTGGCACTGAATAGTTACATTCTATCATAACTCCTACGGAAAGACAACATTCCGAGTTGCGGCATAACACCGGAAAACTTTGCACTATCTGTTGTCTGTTCCCGGGGAAAATGATATAATGAGCGTTGTCTTTCATACCTATTGCCCCAAAGGAGTCTGCCATGCATAATAAAAAGTCGGCATTCCGGATGATCGCCGTTACCTTACTGCTCATCATCTGCCTGATCATATTTATCATTATCCGTTCTGTTTCTTCCCATCATTCAGACAGCTATTACTCTGATCTGCAACGGATACGATCAGAATCCTATGAGGGTATTTTTCTGTCCATGTACAGTCCTGAAGTATTTCACGAAGAAGATTTCTCCACATTCCGTGGCCTTACGATCATCAAATGCGAAAATACTGCCAAGAGTCTGCATGATGTTGCAGACTATTTAGACACAGCATTTTCGGATAACAGAGGGATCACCAATATCTATCTGGGTCTGGATCCGCTGGCCCTCTGGAAGCACAGCAATAAGCAGCTGCGCCACTGGAACAGGGATTTGAACCAATACCTGCTGCCCTATGTGGAAGCACATCCCGAGGTCAGCTTCGAGATTCTGTATCCCGCACCTTCCATGCAATACTGGCTTGCTCAGACCGATGAGACCAGAACGCTGTGGATGACGACCTGTAAGTCCCTCGTCTCCACTCTCAATGGGTATTCCAATGTTACCATGTACTTTCCGGGAGCAACCCATTGGCTGATCAACAATCCGGGGAACTATCTGGATGACTTGCATTATAATGATACGGTAGCACAGAAACTGATCATGTTCACTTTCTGTGACGGAGCCATGGTCATTACACCGGGAAATGCGGACACCCTGGAATCCATGCTGAATGATATGGTATCAGAAGAAAAAGAAGCTCCTACGGTATATCCCGATCTGTCCGATCTGTCTGTTGTCTTTTTCGGTGACAGTGTCATCGGCAACTACACCGGAAGTTTTTCCATCCCCGGTGTCGTCAATGGTTTTTCGGGCGCACATGTGTACAACTGTGCCCAGGGCGGAACTACTGCCTCCAAGGATCCTGCTACCGACGATCCTGCAGCTGCCATGAACTTTGTCATGGCTGTCGATACCTTTCTGAAACAGGATCCCACGGTTCTGAGGGAAGACACTGTCTATCGTACCTCCCTGGAAGCTTATCTGAATGACGATCACCATGGGCGCAGATTATGCTTTGTGATCAATTACGGTCTGAATGATTACTTTTCCGGCTATGCCGTGGATCATCCGGAAGATCCTTACGACACGGTGACCTACTGCGGCGCGCTCCGGACCGGAATCCGCAGCTTACAGGAAGCCTATCCCGATGCACTTATCCTGTTAGCAGCTCCGAATTATATTACCTTTTTCGAAAACGGTACAGAACTTCACGGCGAGGCAGGCAGTACGCTGACAGCTTATGTACAGGGGGCCGCTGATGTAGCAGACCAAATGGGCGTTCCCTTCTACGATACCTACCACCGGTTAGGCGTCACAGCGGATAACGCTGCCGACTATCTGGCAGATGCCGTACACCTTAACGAAGAAGGACGATTCCTCTTCGGAACCGCCCTGATTACAGCACTGGATCATTCTCGTTAACTGAATACTCCCGTCCCATTCAGAGGACTGCCTTGTCTATCGTGAGCAGGAGATACTCTCCCACCGTGTCGACCACATGATAAGGAAGATCAAGATACTCCAGATCCTGTCTGTGGAGCATCAACAACCCATCTCCTGCGATCTCAGCCAGCTCATTGCCCAACTTCTCCGGATAGACATAATGATAGCGTTCCGCATACGGAAGAGACTTACGCCCATCCGGACTGTCGATCTTCCCCTGATAATACAGTGCATCTGTCCTGCAGGCATACTGGGTCAGGATCTCTGCCGCAGACTGATTGAACTGCCATCCGAGATTCCCCGTAATATACAGTCTGTCGTACTCCTCCATGCCGTCCGCTTCCGTCACCGCATTCAGGAAGTCCTTATTATAATAGTATCCGCTCTTTTCGGCATAGCTTGTAAAATATACCGTGAAGAATAAGACACTGCTGACGCCATAGGCCGCCACGATCACCGGCAGGAGCTTTTTCCATCTTGCCGCTGCCAGATCGATGCCATAGGCGCATAGCAGGAGTAAAGGATAGAAGATGATGTTGACCCGGTTGATGTTCACCTCATAAGTGATCAGGCCCACCCAGATCCCGGTAATGAGAAATCCCCACAGAGCCAGCATCTGCATCTGTTTTTCGATCTGTTTCTCCTTAAAAAGGCGAATCGTAAATACGATGATCCCGATCAATACAAACGGTATCGACACATGATATAAGGGTCCGAACGCCGGAATCGAATTAAAGAAAATGTCCGGCAGCTGCAGGAACACCCTGCTGAATAATGCCCAGGCATTCCTGCCCAGCTGTGCAAAGGAAAAATTCAAAAACAGTATGTCTGCACTTCTGATACTATCCGGGAAAAATTGCATGGTGAAAAAAGGCATTTCAATGCTTTTACCATAATGCAACGCATTGATCGCCAGCACGATCACCTCCGGCAAAGCCACCAGCGTAAATATTACCGCACACAGCAGTCCCTCCCGGAATTTCAGCTGTTTTTTCCACAGGCACCATAGAAAAAATACAAACAAAAATGCCGTGACAGAATACGCCGCTATTCCATAACAATAAAATGTCAGGCCGAAAAAGATCATGGATAAATACAAATACCGTCTTTTCTCCAGTCCCAGCAACAGCAGATAGAACGCCAACAAAAATACATGGGGAAACAAATTGCAGTCCAGAGACCAGCGGCTCTGCATAAATTGCCAGGGATTTATTGCAGTCAGCATCATCGCAATAAAGGCAATTCTTTCATCAAACAGCTTTTCCGCTATCAAATATACCAGGGCAACCGCCCCACAGGAAACCACCAGCATCGGCAATCTCACCGTTATGGCGTTAAAACCAAACAGTTTGATAAAAGGAACCATGCAATACGCTAACAGGACACTCATCTGACCGTATTTCCAGGCTTCAAAATGAACCGGTAGAAACGTGCCATAGCGGTCGGTACCGTATTTTGATAGTGCCCATGCATCCATGGCTCCCATGGCTTCATCCTGGTTGATCCCATCCGGCACTGAGCCAAACCGGATACACCGCAGAATGATCGCCAGCATCAACACGGACCAGAACAGTATTTTTTTCTTCTTCGCAGTCATAGTCATCGTAATATTTAATCCTTCCGGTATTCATACTTGTGCTTATCATCCACGCTGATCTCTGCACCGATCTGCACTTCAATCACCTGCAGTTCCGTATCCGCAAGGATCGTATGCTTACAGCCTGCTTGCATAGTCAGGACATCGCCCGGCTTCACCGGCCGCTCCACACCGTCCAGAATCGCCCGGCCTTCTCCGGCAATGACCGTCCATACTTCATCGCGGAAATCATGACTATGATAATTCATCCTATGTCCCGGATTCAATGTCACCTTGATCGTCATGCTGTGATCCTTCACATCCAGAACGCGGAAGCTCCCCCAGGACTTTTCGGCGAACATTACCCGCTGAACAAATTGATTCACGTAAGGTTTGATATAGCTCGACTGCTCCTTATCCGATACCAGGATTCCCTCCGGACTGGCCGCCACGACCATATTTTTCAGTCCCATGCACAGAATCGGTACATTCAGTTCATTCACCACATGCACATTTTCACAGGTATCGTTCAGAACCCCCTGTCCAACACACTGACTGTCCATGGCCTCCGTCAGCGTATTCCAGGTACCCAGGTCCTTCCAGGTCCCTGCGAAGCGCATCACTTCTATGGCAGGCTCTTTTTCCACCACGGCATAGTCAAAGCTGATCTTCTGTAACGTATCATACTTCTGAAATAAGTCTTCATAATCCGTAAAATCTATGAGTTCATGGGCGCGTTTCAGCACATAGCCTAACCGGAAAGCAAACACACCGCCGTTCCACAGAGCACCTTTTGCAATATATTCCTCTGCGGCTTCTTTCGTCGGTTTCTCCCGGAACATCGTTACACGGCTCAGATCGTCCGCCGTCTCCGGTATGATATAGCCGTATTTTTCGCTGGGATACGTGGGTTCGATCCCCATGAGCACAAGATTCGCCTCAGACTCTCCCGCGCGATCGCACAATGCCTGCAACGCCTGAAAATAAGCCGTCTCCACATAAGGATCCACCGGACAGATCACGATCGGTTCCTCTTCCGCTACCCCCAGCACATCCTTCAGATATGCCACGGACAGTACGATCGCCGGGAAGGTGTCCCGTCTGCAGGGTTCCACGCTGACCCCTACATCCTGCCCCAGCTGACTGTAAATAGCTGACACCTGGGACTTGGAAGTGGCGATCGTCACCTGTGCCTCCGGGTCTACTTCCCGTATCTGACGGCATACCCGCTGTACCATGGATTCCAGACCGCCGTCTGCTGTATGAAATATCTTAATAAACTGTTTGGATCTTATCTCATTGGACAAAGGCCACAGACGCTGCCCGGAGCCACCTGACAAAAGTATAATATTCATAGCTTGTCCTCTCTGCTTTTTACTATCTCATCATACCACATTATTTAATATTTGCGAATCTTCATATAGGTATTGCCCCAGGCCTTCCAATCTTCCAGCCACACGACATCCTCCCCCTCCGGCAGGATATCATAACTCGGATTCACACATCCGAGTACCAGTTTCCCCTGGTCCACGGCAGCCTGTATCTCCTCCTGTGAAGATACCAGCCGGATCTTCTCCCGGTATTCTGCCGGCAGCACATAATAATTCACGATCGTGGCTCCACAGCCATCCGATCTGATCCAGATCTCACCATACCGGTCCACAAGGCTTTTGAGAATCTTCTTCGCCGTCACACCATAATAATCCATCTCGTACCGTCCACAGGCATCACCACCTGCCAAAATATTCGTATAAGCGCTGGAACTCTGCCCCGTCAGTGCAATTCCCACTCCGTTACATCCTATGAACACCACCAGCATAGCAGTTGCGATCCTTCTCGCACGGATTCCCGGTTGCTGCAACAGGTATCTCACTGCATAAGCCATCATCACGATCATCGGTCCATAGATAAAATACATATGCCGCCACCCGTTGTACAGATTCGGATCGCACAGCATTGCTACCAGCACCGGAATCCCGAAGGTCAGTGCGAACAGCGGATAGCTACGATCCGCGAAATCCCATTGATGCTTTCTGCCTTTATAGATCCAGATGCCGATACTGCTCCACAGCAGAACACTGAGATAGACCGGAATCGTCAGGGCGATCAGTTTCGGTAGATAATACCATGGCAGAGGATTCGTGGAATGCACATACCATGTTCCGTCAAACAATACCTTACCGTCCATTCTGGAAAAGTTCGTACTGTTTGAAAGGTTCCACAGCAGGAATTCCCACAAATGAAATCCCTGTCCCCAGATAGCGGGAGTTAATGTCAAATAACTCAGGAAACCGACAACTGCTGCCGTAAGTCCCACGAAAAAAGTTTTCCCGCTCCACTTTTTTTCTGTCGTCAGGATCAGCAGATAAAAGCCGCCAATCATTGCAAAAACATAGATCCCGCTGATCTTCAGATTCCCGCAGAATCCGGCACAGATTCCCAGCAGACATGCATTTTTGAAATCCTTACGCTCCAAAAAGCGGATTCCGTAAAATAACATCACAATGATCAGGGACATCAATACGGAATCTTTATTGTTGTATAATCCATCCGCAAATATCCTCGGTGTCAGAAACAGCATAAGTGTTCCCAGCAGTGCCGTCCTCCTGTCCCGGAACAGCTCCCACAACAATCGGTACATATAAATCACACCCAGGAAAAACAGCGCATACGTATACGCATGCCATACCTCACTCTGCAGCCTGGCCGCTTCCGGATGCTGCTCCAGCTTCATTAATAATGGTGCGCACAGATAATACGGTGCGCTGCCATGATCTCTTTCTATAGATTCGCAGATCGGGCGATACCCATCCTTCCATTGAAACCAATTTATAATCTTCGAAATCTGTAACGTCTCACCATATTGCAAGATATTCATATACAGAATTCTTTCTTCCTGATTTTCATCAAAATAAACACCTGTCTCCCGCAGGAAAAAAGCTCCAAAAAGGAACATTGCCACAAATATGCCCAGGATCGTATACCTTTTTTTCTGTTCTGTCATGGTTTGCGTGTCTCCCATCCTACCGGATAATAACAACTTTTCTCTTTATTTTTTAAGCGTTTGTTATGATTCAATATAACATTTCAGATAACTGATTTCAAGGTATCCAAATGTTTTAGACTTTTTTGAGTTTCTTCAATCGCTCTATAAACTCTCCACATGTGCTCACAACATCTTTACCATCAAGATGCTTTAGATACATTTCCTCCTGGCGTTTGCTCCTCGCATCCCACTTTACTTTCCATATAATCCTTCTGACCGGTATTTCAAGCGGAAAATGAATGGGAAATGTTATTTCGCCAGTGGGCTTTGTGATCGTTTCTACTTCTATCCCATGCTTTCTCGAATCCTCCAGCTTCACCAATTTCTCTATTCCGGGTACTTCATTGATCGTGCAGCCCTGTATTACCTTTTCTATGATCCTTCCATATTGCTCCCGGGTAATTTCTATTGTCAGCTGCAAAATCCGGTCTACCTGGATCAATATTCTCCGGAATTACTGCAGTATGCAGTGAAGTCCGATTGCGACTCTGTATGGCAGAGTATTGATGACCAGACCACCTATACTATCGTCAAAAATTATATCGAAAAAAAAGAAGGAAACGATCGTCTCCTTCTGCTTTTTCTGTTTAACTTTATTTCCTACGTAGAAATAGATGGCTACACCTATTTCCGCAATGAAAATCCACATCCGGTCAAACCATTGCGTAATGCCTGCCTGGCTCTCTTCCCTGAGCTATCCCGGTATCTATATGACAATGATTGCATTCCGGACAGCATAGGCACTTATTCAAGTGCGAGGTTTGAGATATTTACCTATACAATTACATAAATACCAATACCCCATGGCCGCAGCCGGCAGCGCAATCACTATATAGGGGAACACGTATCTGCTCTTAGCTTCCCACAACAGACTGAATAAAACCTCTCCTATCAGAACCAATCCCAAAAAATATTCCCATTCCTGTCTTTTATGCTTTGCCAGATAAATATAATAAAATAATACTCCAATATAAATAACATTTTGCAGCTGATTCATAATTTCATAGAATATCTGATATCCTCTATCTGAGTAAAAAGCCTTCATCCATTTCGACGAAGTCGTCATATTCGATGTAAATAAAAAAGATCCATAGGTAGGTTCCAACCATTGAACTGCTGTTTTATCGCAAAAAAATTCTAATGCTCCTATAGGATCTCGCATCCATCTGACAATGGACTGCTTTATATTTAAAATAGAAAGTTCCTTACACTTATCTACATCAAAATTATTTTCCCAAAAGAGATGTATTTCATATGCATTATATGTCCCACTTCCTGTATGGTTTGGATCCTCGTCCTGAAATCCCATTGCAACCACAGATATTGCCGGAACTCCTTCAGATAATTGAATTCCTGCCTGATGTTCTACACATTGAATAACTGTTTTTTGTCCAAGTATCATCAAAAGCACACAGAAAAAACTAATCATAAAACTTTTACGATTCCCTTTTAGAGCTCGTAAAAATTGAATACCCAGGACAGCAATCCATACAATAATTAATGCTTCTCTCGCAGTATAGGACACAATCATACTGCTGATCATTGCAATATATACTAAAATCTTTTTCCATAATATCCATTGTTCATGCTCCTGCAGTACCAACAAGCACAAAATTGCAAGTTCCAAAAAGCACAATCCAATCATTTCACCATAAATAAAAAGTCCATATAAATGCATTGGAACATAGCATAGGACAAGCAATAAATAGGAAATACACAATTTTTCTTTATGAAACAACTTCCATGCAATTTCATTCCCCGCAAAAATTGTTATTCCACCACAAATCGCTTGAAAACACTGCAAAGTTATAATATTGCAATTGCCGAAAATTCGTGCTGGCAACAAGTAAATAGCCCCTACTCCAAGCTGATAGGGATATACATTGTAATACCAATACTCCTGTAATTCTGTGTAATTTCCTGTAAAAAGATTCTTCAAGACAACATATACATATTCCTGATCTGCCATAGGAACATACTCGGCATTTAATGCCATAGTTATTATCCCAGCCGCAGAAAAAATTGCAATTACCGCTGCTGCAATTCGCAAATGCCGAATGTATACCCGGGAACTATATTTCCAGATGATTCCTATAATGACTATGCATCCCAACACAATTCCAACTGCTTTTATCCAGTTGTCACTAACTGTCGAAACCGTTTCCGAGAAAGGAGCTAACTTTCTGCCGGTACCTATTGCTCCAATCGTTAACGCTGTAAAAAAACAAATTCCCATTACCGCAATTAACTTTAAAATGATATCCTGTATTTTTCTCATTTCCCCACCGATTTTATCCGAATTTAATTTTAAATGTCTGCTGTCAAGCCGCGGAGAGTCTGCAGCAGGTGCCGTCTGATACTCCAATTAATATATTAAACTTGTTGATATTCATTTCAAGTTGTTCAATCGGTCCGTTTTTTTAATTTCAATCTTATGCATTATTCCACTCCCCTTCTTTGATTCATTTTACGTATGCTTTTGTGATGCTTATATTTTAATGAAGACAAAATTTTATCTTTCTTAGTCTCTAAAGTCCATGATTCTGTTTCTTTTACATATCTCTCCAGTTCAGTAATATTTGCATAGTAATCACGATAATGCGTTCTTAGAGAAACTAATAAATCCAATACACACTGTTGATACTTTTTATATATTGAAAAAAGCCGATCTACTTTCACAAAATCTAATTTATTCATTTCTTTACTTATCTGTTCATTAATTTTTGTGCAGTCACCATTTAAGCAAACCGACCACTGCCCATGCGCTATTTTATTTCTCATTTGGCTTGGAGCAATAATATACTTATCTAAAATTCGATTTAATGTCTGTTTTTTGTTAGCGATTTCCCCCAAATTAGCTCTATTGTTTATTTTCACAAATGCTAATTCTACACATTTTTTCCACTTTTCTTCAAGATTCCTGCCTCGCTGAATATCCATGATTTCAATTTCTGTAAATGCTTGAGGTGTATGGATAAGTTTCAAAAAAGAGTCCTCAACATATGCAGAATATATTAATGCATATACTTTCGTCAGTGTATTTAGTTCAATTTGCTTATTTTCTCTAATAGCCCTATTGGCTAATTGAACAATTACGTTTCTATGTTTTTCTAACTCTTTTACATTACTGACATACGCTCTGTAAATTTCTTCAGCCATGCTATACCTCAGAATTTCAGGATGCTAAAAGATACAATCCTATTATACCCTTTAGCATCCTGGAATCGAACCAGGACCTCCCTTATGAAAGGGTGTTCTACCTTTATAAACTAATGCTCCATAAACACTGTAACAAGTTTAATTTTAATCGTCAATATCAACTTATACTCTGGATTTCGGAGGGAAGATCCCCCATCTCCGTCTTTCGATTTATCAAACTAAAAAAAGAACAGTTACAAACCTTTACGGTCTATAACTGCCCTTATACTATATATTACTCATGCTGAGTTATTTCAATATCGAAGTATTTTGTTTTTATTTTTACATCATGTCGTTTATCCTTTAAGCATTTATGTAAAATGGTTATAACACCAATAATGATCAAAGCAGATAAAACCAATGCAAAAACAACTCCCAAAATTGCCTCCATAAGAAGCACCACCTTTCAGAAAATTGTTACGGGTTAACAGTGACAGAAATAAGTAAGTTCATGTGATTTTTTCAAGTTGTTATGTTTTCAATAAGTTGTGTTTAAATTTGATTAATTATTTTCTGATTTTGGTTTTTATTTTGTGTGTTGTTTAAATTTAAGTTTTTTATTTTTATTATACAAAGCTTTGCAAATAAATCAAGCAAAAGATATCTTCACCAGAGCTGCTATCCGAACTGCCACTGTCAGAACAATCCAACTCCCAATATTATATAAGCTATAAACGCCGGAATTTTGCAATTCGCCGAGACTTTAAAAGCTACGTATCTTCATTGTAAGTAATCTTACAATTCCACCGAATCTGTCACTTCATCAGGTGTTACATAATATGCTTTTTTATCTGAAGGTTTTATGTATATATAGGTTTCATCAATTTTTCCTTGTGTTATATTTTGATTTTTCAATGCATCTTTTACTTTATTTAATATCTTTTCCAGTTCATAATCGACATTTGATGTTTGAATTATTACCCGTCGACAATTCACATGCGACTCCTGCTTAATATCCCGTGATATGGGTAATAACTTTGCTTCTTGTATTCTTTTATAGGGAACCAGATAATTTTCATCACACTCATTCATTTTTGATGCATTACCGCACATAAATAAATCTTCATCATAACGGAAAAATACAAATATATTTTTTTTGAGTGCTAAATCATAATAGCCTATTTTTGCTATTCCTGATTGGTTGCTGAAATCAGCCAACCATATAAACATTTCCATTATCAATACCGTCATTAAAAAACTGCCAATCCATACATTATACTTTTCCGTCCCATAGAACACTAAGCAGTCGTTAAAGGTTATCCCAAAAAGTAGAAATGCTACAAAGCATAGCACCCTAACATAGCCTTCGACATTAGTATTTATTAAAACAGTCTTTCTTTTATTTAGCAGCCACATGACTACAAGGAGTAAACAGCTAATTCCCCAAATTAAAAAAATAATCATACAGCATAAAAATACAACGCAAATTACTCTCTCATCCGAACATACAAAACAAAACAATACATTTAACAACCAAATGGAAAATGTCAACATAGCTAAATTAGTTATTCGAAATTTCCATTGTTCCTTTTTTGTCATTAATCCAATTTCTATATTATACGAAGATATTAACTCACAAAAAGATAAAATTCCCTTGCCAACCGCAATAACACTTCCTGTAGTGACTCCTACTATTTCTACTAATTGTTCAATACTAATGTTTGTTGTATTTTCCAGCATCTTTTATCCCCTCCCGCATTTTTCTCGCAACTACCTTTTATCTAAGATCAAACAAGCATGCTACACCTGTCCATACCCTATCATCTTTTGATTGCAAATATCCGCATAGTCACATTCTTGTATAATGAATTCTTCGCCTTCTACTCTGCTATTATCATTTCCTATCAAGCAGCCTTGCGTACTATCCTTGTAAAATATTAGTTCCTGCAATTTAACAATACTCGATTTTATCGAAATAATCTCCGCTTTTCCCTCTACCCGGATTCTTCTCAGCTGAGAGTTTTCCATAATTGTCTCTGTTTCTTCCATAATGATTGCCCCTTCCCGGCAATCATGAATCCGCATATTTTTCATTCTGACACGCTCACAATGTCTTAATCTTAATGCAGCTCCACTCCTTCCCATCAATTCTACCGCTTCCAGTCTGATATCCTCGCAATTCTCTAACTGTAATATCGGTGCGGCTGTTTTCTCCTGATCGGCCTGGCGAATAAATCCAATATTTTGCACTGTAATATTCCTACAATTTCTAAACACAAAATAATCACCGGCGCCCATGTAAAACATGGCATCTTCTCCGATAATCGTCAAGTTTTCGATTCCATTTATGCAATAAACTGTACATTCGTCTTCTGAATAACAAGAAACATAAGGAGATTCCGTGTCTAACACCCTAAGATAATAATCGTCTTGCAAGATAATATGCTCATATTTCCCCAGTTTTTCCGTCAAATCTTCCATTCCGTAAGCCCGAACGAAATCCGATGTTTCCCCCGCCTCCTGCTGTTCTTCTGTTTCTAATAGCTGACGGGCCTCATCATATTCACCATATTCCGGATCCGGCAACATATAAAAAATGGCTTTTATTGCATCTACGTAATCCTCGGCCTTATTGTAATCCTCACATATCTTTTCCAGGCACAATTCAGGTTCTCCGGCTCCAAAATAGTATCCCTGATAATTTTCTTTTTTGGCAATTTTTACATACTCTTGAAATGACTCTTTAATTTTTCGACATCCCAATTCAACACTCTCTGCATTGTGTATGAATTTTGTGGTAGACACCTGCATAATTCCTAACGTCATCGGTCTTCGCCCCAGACAAAACAGCACGTTTTCACACCACCTTTGAGTCGTAGGTCTATTAAAGTTCTCATAGATCATAATTGCATAAATCACACGCTGCAAATAATCCCCCGGTGCTTCAGCCTGTATGATCGTACCATATTTTCTTTGGAATAATTCATACTTATCAAGGATATACTTTTGCTTCATCTGCTTCGTACAAACCCGGTTCTGCCGGATGGCATCAGATTTTCCCAATGACCTAACGCAAAATTGATATGCCATTGCAAAAAATACCAACCATAACTGTGTTCGAAATTCTTCCACTGTGGGAAATATTTCCTTCCCTGACAAAATCAATATCCTCTGAATGAAAAAAGCGAGTAACACACCCGGGATCGCTGATATGCATTCATATTTTAAGATAAACAATTGATATTTTCCCGCAATGACCGTAATCATAACCCATCTGACGAGATAATAACACGGCACAATGTAGACAGCTTTATATGCCAGTTCTTCCTGCCCTATATTCTGTAATACTGTTGCAATGAGCAACATATAGATAATAGGCGCGAAAATATTATACTGTATATTTATGATGAGCGATTTCTTGCTTTCCTTGCCAAAAGTAATATCGCAATACCCTTTTCCCTCCCCAGTAATATGCTTGTCCGCCAGCATCTCTTTACCGATTATTCCCGATACCTCATATAATATAAATGCACTTATGATGCAAAATATAGTTTCTTTCACTTTTGTAAATCCTTCCTATTTTTCATCCACTCTAATTTCAACGGCACCAAAACTCGGAGCAATTCCTTTTTGTATAAAATCTATTTTTCGCAAATTATATATTATCTCTAACACATAAAATACAATGCGAATATTTTCTATGCATAAATCCGCAAAGTCTATTAAATACAAATTAACAGCCTTATTTCTGTCTTTGAAAGTAATCAATTGTGTTTCATAGTCAATATCACTATCAAAATGTTGGATGGCATTTCTAAGTCGATTGTTCAAACTACTAATAGGTTTGCTAAATGGTTCTTTTTCATCTAAATATCCATCTTGCATTTTATTTCCATTAGATTCCCTAATAAAATCTAGATACATCTTACCATTAACACATTTTGTATAGTCATTCCTGACAAAAATGTTATTAAGTCCTAAAATCTCTTTTAGATTATCAA
>ENA-UPWK01001246-UPWK01001246.1-human-gut-metagenome-genome-assembly--contig:-NODE-1246-length-19594-cov-73.456320_pt1 | contig 19594 bp, 15 predicted proteins | sample MGYA00250048_ERZ773373 | MGnify/ENA primary metagenome ERZ773373 (study PRJEB29103, sample SAMN06112059) | human gut metagenome | biome: human gut; feature: ankylosing spondylitis patient; material... | reverse complement strand
CCCTCCCGGTCACGCCGGTAGCCGGAAAAAGCAAGATTGGCATCAGCCCCGGCGCAATGTCCCCAGCGTCCGCCTATTCTGGGCACCGCGTCCATGAAACCTCCTCCGTCCCGCAGGTAAGCGTTCCCCCACCATTCCACACAGGCCGGACGCACGCTCTTTTGCCGGCGCGCCACGGCGTCTATGGTCAGGAGGCAAAGAGGAGCAGCCTGAACAGACTGGCGCCTGGCTACTTCCACCGCGCAGGAGCCTCCGTAGCTGTGCCCTATCAATACGACAGGCAGTCCGGGATATCTCCGTCTCAGCTCTTCCAGCTCCACCGCTATTTTCCCGCACCTGTCAAAAAACACCCCGCAGCCGCCTCCATCCCAGTGGTAATAAGCCGTTGCGTACGCCACACCCGGCAAAAAACCGGGAAATCCCTTCTCCACACGGCTCAGACAACCCGCAAAAATGTCCCCGAAACCGCCGATGAACACAGCCAGATACCCGGAGACGTTTTCGCGGGGAAACCGATTCAGCGTCCTTTGAAAATGCATGACGGCCCCCATGATGGAGAAATCACGTCAATATCCAAGCCTGTAAGACGTTCTGGCTTGATAAAACCTGAAAACTGTCCAAATGTGATGGTATGCAAGTAATCATTCACCAATGGGCCTTCAACGGAAGCTTTGACCAGCTCGCTTCCCTGCCCCGCCAGGAACTCGTCAACGACTGGTTCGGCTATGATGTGGAGCCAAGTGCGGAATTCGCCTTTGCCACGGACGGAGAATTCCTCTGGTTTCTGGCTTCCCGCAGCAAGGCAGCCACCATTCATCCGGAAGCCCGTCCCGGACAGTTCCAGCCGGAGCTATGGCGGTACGACCTGGCGGAATGGTTCATGGCCGCCGGAGACGGCACCAATTACTGGGAATTCAACCTTGCTCCCAACGGCGCATGGTGGGCCTGCGCCTTTTCCGACACCCGCCGCGCCAATGAAGACATTCCCGCTCCTCTGGCCGTGGATACCAAGTGCGTTCTGACGGACGAGGGATGGTGCGCCATGGCCCGGATTCCGCTGAACGAACTGCGCGGCGTGGACATCCGCGACTGCAAGCTGGCAGCCACGTTCATTCTGGATACTCCGGACCAGATTTTCCTGACTACGGCGGACGACCTTTCCGGCAATCCGGATTTCCACCGCCCGGACTGCTTCTGCACCCCCATTCTCAAATAATTCATGTCTTTGAAAGAAGACATTTCCCGTATTCTGGGGCCTGGAAAAGTTTCCGGAGCCCCGGATGTGCTGGCGGCGCACGCCGGGGACAAATGGTACGCCTCCGTGCTTCCGGAAGCAGTCGTTTTCCCGGAAAGTACGGAGGACGTCTCCCTGCTGCTGCGCTACGCATCCTCCATGAACATCCCCGTCACGGCCCGCGGCGGCGGGGTGGGATACGTAGGAGGGTGCGTTCCCGTGCACGGAGGCATCAGCCTTTCCCTGGAGCGGATGAACCGTATCCTGGAAATATCCCCGGAAGACGGCGTTGCCGTGGTGGAACCCGGCGTTATCACAGCGGATCTCCAGCGGGAAGCCCGTGCTCTGGGATGGTTCTACCCCCCGGATCCGGCTTCCAGAAAGGAATGCAGCATCGGAGGAAACATCGCCACGAACGCGGGCGGCCCCAGGTGCCTGAAATACGGAGTCACCAGAGCTTACGTGCTGGGACTGACCGTGGTGCTTGCCAGCGGAGAAGTAGTGGAATGCGGCGGCCGCACCCACAAAAACAAAACGGGGTTCGATCTCGGGGATCTCTTTATCGGTTCGGAAGGAATGCTGGGCATCATTACCCGGGCCGTTCTGAGGCTCATCCCCCACCCGGAAGCATTTGGCGCGCTCAGTGCCGGCTTTCCGCAATTCCCGCTGGCCGCCGCCGCCGTGCAGCGCATCCTGAACAGCGGGCATCTTCCCTCCGCCCTGGAAATAACGGACAGTTTTACTCTCCGCGCCGCCCGGAACTATCTGGGGGACAACGCCCTGCCTTCCGGCTGCCGCGGCCACCTGATTGTGGAAGTGGACGGCAGGCGGCCCTCCGTCCGGGAGGAACTGGATTCCCTCTGCACCCTGCTGGAGGAATGCGGCGCAACCGGAATTCTGCGCGCGGACACGGAAGCGGAGGCGGAAGCTATCTGGCAACTACGGCGGGAATTTTCCTACAGCCTGAAAGCAACCGGAATGACCAAGCTCAACGAAGACATCGTCATCCCCAGATCGCGCCTGGTGGCCCTGGTGGAATTCTGCGAGGCCCTGAACCGGAAAACAGGACTGGACATCGCGTGTTTCGGCCATTCCGGGGACGGCAACATCCATACCAACATCATGGTGGACGATTATGCGAACCCAGAGAAGAAGGCCTTGGCGGACGCCTGTGTGGACAGGCTGTTCCACTGGGTTCTGGCGCATGGAGGCGCCATTACCGGGGAACACGGCATCGGCCTGGCGAAAGCCAAATGGTTCCGGAAAGCCGTGGGGGAAGGAGCCTTCCACCTCCACGAAATGGTCAAATCCGCCCTGGACCCAAAAAATTTGCTGAATCCTGGGAAAATGGGGCTTCCGTAACGTAAAATAAACTTCCATGACGCCTCCGGACGGGGCATCATGAATGCCGTAATTCATGAATAGCCCGCACAAGTCCATCCTAACTGCCCTTTACGATCGCTTCCCGGTTGCAAACGCCGTTCTGGTGTTCATTCTGGATCATCCTCTGGCCTGGTTCACGCCCAAATGGCGCCGGAAAGGGCGTATGGCGCTGAAAGCAGTGCGCCGCTATATCAATTATAATCGCGATCTTCTGCCGCCCGAACGCCTGGCGGAATTTGAAGAAAGCCGCGAACTGCTGAAAACGGCCCTTTACCGGGGTGACAGGCAGCAGGCGGAAACCATTACCGCCAAACTGGAATCCACGCTGGAATCCATCCCCGGAGCGGTTCCTTCCGCCCTGGCGGAAAACGTGGAAGTGCTGTTCGTGATTCTGGCCATTTTCCTGGGCTTGCGCTGTTATGTAGTCCAGCCTTTCCGCATCCCGACCGGTTCCATGCAGCCCTCCCTGAACGGAATCCGCGCCCTTCCCCAGGAAGGGAACCCCACCCTGATGCAGAAAATCGGGGACATGATCCTGTACGGCGGTTCTTATGTTCACGAGACGGCCTCCAAGGAAAAGAAAATCGTCCGTTTCGAACCTGCCACCAAGTATCTCCTGCTCACGGTGACCAACGTGATTTTCGATGACGGATCCAAGCTGGAAATTCCGGCAGCGGAAGCGGAAACGCGCCGCTACTTCCTCAATCAGGAACCGCGCTTTGAAGCCGAACGGCACACCCCGTTCAGAAGCTACCTGCCCGGAGACACAATCGTCAATGCCCGTTTTGACGCCGGTGACCTAATCGTGGTAAATAAAATGGCCTACCACTTCCGCAAGCCGGAACGCGGGGAAGTCTTCGTCTTTGATACACGCGGCATCGAAGGCATCGCCAATAAGGGAAGCAGCACCGGCCAGGAAGGAGGAACCCACTACGTCAAACGACTCTGCGGCATTCCGGGGGATACCCTCTCCATTCAGGACTCCCAGCTAATCGTCAATGGGAAACCAGCTACGGAATGGACTATCCAGAGGGTCGCTTCCGGCAAGCCCCCCTACCAGCCCTGCGGCTACGTGGCCCTTCCCGCCCCCCTGAGCCTGCTGGACGGCAGAGCTTACATCACGGAAGGGGGGACCGTGCATCTGTCCAACGACAGCAAACGCCCCTATCTGCGTGAATACGTGGCGCTGGGGGACAATTCCACCCGCGAAAATTCCTTTGATTCCCGGTACTGGGGCCCCGTCCGCCAATACAACATCGTAGGCCCCGCCAGCTTCTGCCTGTGGCCCTTTACTTCCCACTGGGGCCTTATTCCATGATTTTTTATTCCTTTCGCAGGCACGTTTTCTCCGTCAAGACATGACTCAAGCCCAAACCATCACCAGCAAGGCCAAGTCCAACCTGGCCTTTGCTCTCATTGACCTTCCTGAAGAAGAACGCCGCCATATGGCTGAATTTTACGCTTTCTGCCGCACAGTAGACGACATCGTGGACGAACCGGGCATGACACCCCGCGAACGCCACGACGCATTAAACCGCTGGGTAGAGGTCATCAACGGAGGAGAAGGCCTGGAACTGACGGAACTGGAGGAGGACATCATAGCTCTTATCCAGGATTTGGAACTGGACACCACCCCCATGCTGCACCTGATTGAAGGCTGCCGTTCGGACATCCGCCAGCAGCAGCCCCGCAGCCGTGATGAACTGCTGGACTATACCTACTGCGTGGCCTGTTGCGTGGGACTCACCTCCGCCCGCATCATGGGTGCGGGGGAAGCCTCCTATCCGTATGCCATTGCCCTGGGGCATGCTCTTCAAATGGTGAACATTATCCGGGATGTGGCGGAAGACTGCGGCAAGTCCAACCGCATTTATTTACCTAAAGAGGATATGGACCGCTTTGGATACACTCTGGAAGACCTGCGCTGCAGAGTGTATTCCCCCCGGCTTCAGGAACTGCTGAAATATGAAGCGGATCTGGCGGAAACTTTCTTTGCGGAAGCGGAGAGGGAATACAACCTACTCAGCCCGGAAGACAAAGCCGCTCTCATTCCGGCGCAGGCCATGGCGCTCATTTACCATACCATTCTGGATAAAATGAAAGCGAGCGGCTTCCGCATCTTCGACATCCGCTACCGCGTCAACACCTTCCACAAGCTCTGGCTCCTGTTCCGCGCCAAACTGGATATTGACCCTCAATCCTACTACGACAAATCCAAAGCGTATTATGACAAGCTGGTAGGCTTTCTTTCCCGCCCCGGCAGAAAGGATGAAAAACAGGGGCCTCCCAGGTGAGCCAGGGAAAAGCTGCGGCTTTTTCTCCCGGCCCTGCAGGAATTATGCTTGTCCCGAAAACCGTGTTCCTGTAGGAGTTGCAGCATGCAAAACCCCGTGGCCTCCCTGCTTTTTATTCTCTCAATGTTAACAGGGCCATGCCCGGCAGCGGATTATCCGGAACGGACGGAGCGCACGCAATCCGCAGGAAACCATATCTGGCATATAGACCCGAACAAGGGAAATGACGGCAATCCGGGAACGACCCCATCCACGGCGTGGAAAAGCATGGCACCGGCCAACCGCCTCATCATGGCGCGGGGAGATACGCTCGTCATCCATCCGGGGGAACACGCCGTCTCCCTGTCGTTGATGGGGGAAGGTTCCAAACAGGCCCCGGTCACTATCCAGTTCATGCCCGGCAGGCATATCTTCAAACACGGTGCCCTGATTACCGGGAAACCGCAGATTTCCAACACTAACGATGCGCCCAACGAGCCTAAGGCCATGGCTATCCGCCTGGCGGAAACCAAAAACATACGCCTGGAGGGAAAGCCGGGAGCCACCGACATCCTGCTGGAAGGAAAAGCCATCTTCGTCTGCATGGAACATGCGGAAAACGTTTCCCTGAACGGACTGGGGTTTGACTACCTGCATCCGACCATGGGTGAATTTCTGGTTACGGAAGTCGAGGGGGATACCATGAAAGCAACTATTCCGGACGGAATTCTGTACACAGTGAAAGATGGAAACCTGACCTGGCACGGCCCCGGATGGGAATTCCGCATGGGAGGGTATTCCAAAGTTTTCGATTCCGCTTCCGGCACTTTCCAGGGCCGCTTCGACCCCGGGAAAACAGTCATCAGAGAATTGTCTCCCGGAAAAATCAGCATCACGTTCAAGGAAGGCTCCCCAACCATGAAACCGGGCCAATCCTACCAGAACCGCAATACCCGGAGGGACTGTTGCGGCTTCTTTCAATACAGAAGCAAAAACATCCTCTGGAATAACTGCCATATTTACTATATGCACGGCATGGGCGTCGTTTCCCAGTTCTGCGAGAACATCATGTTCAGTCACTTGAAAATAGCTCCGCGCCCCCGTTCCCTACGCACCAACTCCTCCTGGGCGGATAATCTTCACTTTTCCGGATGCCGGGGAAAAATCATCGTCAAGGATTGCGAGCTGGGAGCCTCCCATGACGACGCCATTAATGTTCATGGAACCCACTTGCGCATTGTAGACAGGCCGGCTCCAAACAAAATCACCGTCCGGTTCATGCATCCCCAGACCTTCGGCTTTGACGCCTTTGCCGCAGGAGACCGGATCGATTATGTTTCCGGCAAAACTCTGGTGCCTTATGCATCCAATACCGTTTCCGGCGTCAACCAACTCAATGAAAAGGAAATAGAACTTACGCTGCAACACCCCAATCCCGGAAACATCCAGCCTGACGATGTTGTGGAAAACGTTACATGGACGCCATCCGTCCATATCAGCAACACGGTATGCCGCCACATTCCCACCCGGGGATTCCTGCTTACCACCAGAAAACCGGTGCTGGTTGAACGGTGCCGGTTTGAGAAAACGGGCATGCCCGCCATCCTGGTGGAAGATGACGCCTCCGGCTGGTATGAATCCGGCGTGGTCAGGAACATGACCATTTCCCGCAATACCTTTATTCAATGCGGAGAAGCCGTCATTCAGATCGTGCCGCACGCCCCGCGGCCGGAAGGGGACGTTCACCGGAATATCACTATTACCGGAAACACGTTTGACCTCAAGAACGGAACCGCCATCCGCACTCGTCATACCGGCAACGTCAAGGCGGAGAAAAACACTTTCATCAAAGACGGCAAGAGCATCCCTGAGGAAAAAGCGGTGGATATCCGGTAGAAAACCTTTTTTTACCGGTGACGGGAAACATGCACCGTTACGGAAACGCTGTCCGTCCGCGGCAGGATGAACTTGCGCAGGGTGACGATCACGTGCCGTGCGCCGAACTCTTTCAGGCAAACCTTTCCCATATCCTCCGCCAGCGTCTCCACCAGCTTGCGTGGGCGCGCCATGGCCTCCGACCGAAGCGCACGGGCAATGGAATCATAACAGACGGTTTTGGAAAAATCATCGCCCAGTCCGGACAAAGCCTCCTCCGGATAGAAAGTGATATCCGCTTTCAGGGTCTGCATGGAAGCGCGCTCATCATCCGGAACGCCGATGAAGGTATCCAGTTCAAGCCCATTGATATTAATGGAATCCTGAGTATCGGAAGGGAGCGCGTAACGGCGCATCAGCGTGCGCAGAACAAGCAAATCCGGAACAATCATGTCCGGCCTGGCCTTGGAAAGCTGCGCAGCGTCATTGTAGCCGGTCAGCACGGCAATGGATGTAATGCCCGCGTGGTGCGCCGTTTCCACATCATGCTGCATATCCCCGATAAATGCGGTTTCATGGGCATGCAGCCCGTGCTGGGCCAGCAGGGTATGGATGTGGGCATCCTTATGGCGGATGCCCGCATGAATGGCTTCAAAATATTCCATCATCCCCAGCTCCCTGCATTGGATGTCAAACTCCTTGGCATCCACACTGGTAAGAATAAAGCAGCGCACGCCGCGCGCGCGGCAGAACTCCAGGAATTCCCGGGCATTTGGCAGCACTTCCACCGGAGCATTGGAAACGCGGAAAGCGTACCGGAAATGGTCTTCCAGTTCATCCAGATCCGCGTGAGGCAGCACCCGGGCATAATAGTCCGGGTAGGGAAGCTGGAATTCCGCACGAAATTCATCCCTGTTCATACAGGGTTTCCCGTATTGGGAAAAGACGTAATTGGAAGCGTCCAGCGTCAGGGCCAGGTCGTCCACCAAAGTGCCGGACCAGTCGAAAATGATATTTTTAAACATGGGAATGCGTATGGGAATAACTTAGTCCAGAGCGTACCGCATGGCGGCCAGACCGAAAAAGGCGGCCGTCTCCACCCGGAGAACGATAGGGCCAAGCGTGACTGGGGCAAACCCCGCTTCCAACGCCATGGCCGTCTCCCGGTCCGTAAAGTCCCCTTCCGGCCCCACCAGCAGAGAAGCGCGCTGAACGGAACGGGAGCGGGCCGCCTCCAGCACATCCCTGACCGGCCGCACTCCGGGCACCAGAGAGGCGATAATATTCAGTCCTTCCGGAATTCCGCAGCGCAACCATTCCGCAAAAGGGACGGGAAGCACCACTTCCGGCAGCGTGTTCTGGCCGCACTGCTTGCAGGCCTCCAGGGCGATGCGCTGCCATTTCTGCCTCTTGGCCTCTGCCTCCCGAGCATTCAGCCGCACGATCGTGCGATCCGTCACGAGCGGGATAATGGAGGAAACACCCAATTCCACGGACTTTTGAATAATGAGATCCATGTTGGCACCCTTGGGAACAGCCTGGCACAGCGTCAAATGGGCTACGGGGGGAGAAGGAGGACACTCTTCCCCCGGGACCAGCAAAACGCCGGAACTGCGCGGAGGCTCCGCCACCACAGCGCGGGCAGCACGGCCGCAACCGTCAAAAACGATGCAGGAGTCACCCTGCTTCAAACGCAGAACCTTGGCGGCATGGTGCGCTTCATCCCCCCGCAGCTCCCAAAAGGGAGCTGCCCATTCGGAAGGCGGAAGGAAAAAGCGGGCCATGTCTGAAAAAAGGGAACCGGACCTTATTTGCCCTTCAGATAACGCGCCGCTTTGTCGGCAAACTCCACGCACGCCGGCTGATTGCGATTTTCATCCAAAGCAGAAGCAAACGCGTTCAGTTTATCCATCTGATCCTTGGTCAGCCGGGAGGGGATTTCCACTTCCACTTCCACCAGCATATCCCCCACATCCGAACTGCGAAGGGCCTTCACCCCCTTGCCGCGCAGACGAAAGATCATGCCGTTCTGCGTTCCTTCCGGTAGCTTGATGGTGGCCGCGCCTTCCAGCGTGGGCACTTTCAGCTTGCCGCCAGAGACAGCCAGGGAAAGCGGCACCGGAACCGTGCAGCTCAGGTCATTGCCCTCCCTCTGGAAAATATCGTGCGGTTTGACGTCAATAAACACGTGCAAATCCCCGGTAGGGCCGCCATGCACCCCGGCATCCCCTTCCCCGGCGATGCGGAGCTGGCTTCCTGTGGCAACGCCCGCAGGAATACGGATGGTGATGTGGGAATCTTCCCTTACGCGCCCTTCCCCGCGGCAGACGGGACATGGATCCGAGATGATTTCCCCGGTGCCGTGGCATGTGGGGCAGGTGGACTGCTGGACGAAAAATCCGCTCTGCTGGGTAATGATGCCGCGCCCCTGGCAGGTAGGACAGGATTTGAACGCTTCCTTTCCATCCCTGGCACCGGTGCCGTGGCAGGTCCTGCAAGTCACCAGACGCTCAATTTCCAGTTTCTTGGTACAGCCCTTCGCTGCCTCTTCCAGCGTAATGTCCAAGTCATAGCGCAAATCGGAGCCGGGCCTTTTAGTGGACCTTTTCTGGCCGCCGCGGCCGGCGCCTCCGAACATATCCGCAAAACCGCCCATTCCGGAAAACATCTGGGCGAAAATATCCATTGGGTCCTGGAATCCTCCCCCGGCATAACCGCCGCCCGCGGCGGGGCCGCCCTGTTCAAAGGCGGCATGTCCGAAGCGGTCGTAGGCAGCCCTCTTGTCCGCATCGGAAAGCACCTCATAAGCCTCTCCCAGTTCCTTGAACTTTTCTTCTGCAGACGGGTCGTCCGGGTTACGGTCCGGATGGTACTTTAAGGCCAGCTTGCGATAGGCCTTCTTAATCTCATCATCAGTAGCGTTCTTGGAAACGCCGAGAATCTCGTAATAATCTTTTTTAGCCATGTGGCGTGAATGTTAAAAAACGGTCAGACTTGCGGTTCAGATTCCGGAGTATGGGCGACAACCACGTTCGCCGGGCGCAGGAGCCTGTCCTTCAGCATATACCCCTTGCGGATAACACGCAGCACGGTGCCTTCCGGCTGGTCGGAGGGTTCCCGCTGAAGGGCTTCCTCCGTGGCGTGGTCAAACATGCTTCCCACCACAGGCTCCACGGCGCTCACGCCATTGCCGGCGAGAAATTCGTCCAGCTGCTTCTTCACCATGCTCATGCCGATGTAAATCATGGAGGAGGCATCTGCGCTGGCGGCGGCCATGCCCATTTCAAAATTATCAATGACGGGAAGAAGTTCTTCCAGCAAGCGCTGATTGGCGAACTTGGCGCATTCTTCCTTCTCCTTCACCATGCGCTTGCGGTAGTTATCATATTCCGCGGCGGTGCGCATGGCAGCATCCCTCCATTTAAGCAATTCCTCTTCCAGAGAAGGTTCCGGTTCCTTCCCCTCGGCAGGAACATCCTGAGCCTGTTCCTGTGCTTCCAGCTCTTCCGCTTCCGCATTTTTCTCTTTCTCTTCGTCGCTCATGCGGACAATGTAATTTCTTTTACCGGATGCGTCAACGGCCTGCTAAGACATGGATGACGTTTGACGCGTAATGAATGCTCCCGATGCAACCCATCTACGCAGAAAAGAAAATGACGGCCTTCCGCCCGGCTTCCCTAAGCGCCGGAAGCATCTGCCTCAGAAAGCAGCCTGGCAAGTTTTTCCTCGCATCCGTCCGGCAATTCCACCACTTTCAGGCGGGAGGACTCCCCGCGCAGCAGACGGACGGAGGACCGGGGAATATCCAGCCACGCGGACAGGAAAAGGATGACGGCCTTGTTCGCTTTTCCCTCCACGGGAGGCGCGGCAATGCGCAACTTCAGCGCGCGGCCGGCACGGGGATCATCCTCCCATCCCGCGGCGTCGCTCTTCTTCGCATTGGGAATGACTTTCAGGGCCAGTTTCATACCGTTTCCGTACGGGACTTCCCACGCTGCCTGGCCACCAGGTCCTCATACCTGATCAAACCGCCGCCGAACAAATCCAAAGCGCTCCCCACCGTAGCATCCATGGTCCCGCCGCTCAAAGCGTCTATTTCATCAATATCCTGAATGCGGCTGATCCCTCCGGCATATGTCATGGGCAGGCGGCGCCAGTTTCCCAGCATTTTCACCAGTTCCCGGTCAATACCGGTGCAGAGCCCTTCCACATCCGCCGCATGGATAAGAAACTCCGCGCAATGTTCCGCCAGAACATCCAGAGTCTCCGCCGTTACCCGGAGTTCCGTCAAGGTCTGCCACCGGTTCATGGCCACGGCCCAGCCTCCTTGAACCCTGCGGCAGCTCAAATCCAGCACCAGCCGTTCCGCCCCCACGGCGGAAACAAGATCTTTCAGCCTGTCCATCCGCAACGTTCCTCCCGCATCAAACAGACAGGAAGTAACGATCACATGGCTGGCCCCGGCGGAAATCCATTCCTCCGCATTCTCCGGCGTCATGCCGCCGCCCACCTGAAGGCCTCCCGGCCATGCCGCCAGGGCCTCCCGAGCCACAAGGTCATTCCCGGGCCCCAGTTTAATCACATGCCCGCCGCTCAGACCGTCCCTGCGGTACAAATCCGCATACCATGCCGCACTGCGGTCGGAGACGAAATTGGTGCGCAATGAGGCGCCATCCTGCGTCAGGGTGCCGCCCACAATTTGCTTCACGCGCCCGTCGTGTAAATCAATGCATGGTCTGAATTTCGTCACGCGGTCACTTTGCCCGGGACGCCCCTCCAGGTCAAGAAGGTATTCCCCTCACGCTCTCCCTGAACGACGGGCATGGAAATTACACAAAACGGAACGGGGACGCCGCTCTATGGATAACTGCCGTCAACCATCATTCAAAAAACCGATGAAAAACAACCCTGTCAGAAAACACCTTCTTTACTGTTGTGCCGGAAGCGCCATATCTGCCCTCCTGGCCTTTTCCTTCCCCGCCGCGGAAGCCGGGATTCACCTGCATGGCGAAATCCGCATGCCTGCGGCAGGGCAAGCCGTTTTCCTGTATGACCCCTCCGGATTCCCCATCTGGGGATATTCCCCATGCGGACGGCCCATTTACGCCTATACCCCTGCAGGCGCCCCCATTTACGTTATCAGGGGCATCTACCGCGGCTGCCATGTTCCTGCATGGAACCCCAGGCCGCATTATCACGGCCCTTTCTGGCTGGCGGGCGTCTGCCGCGTCCCCCATGCCGCACGCTTTAGGCCATGTCCACCCCCTGTCCGGCCCCACCGCCCCAGGTTCCCTCACGAAAGACACCCTCCCCGTTTCCACCGCCGGTAAACCAGCTCAACCTTTCCTTTATTCCGGGAAAGAAAGGCCGTACCAGCCCTCCCCCAGCAGCCGGACCAGCGTAAAAGAATATTCCCCCTTGCTGTTTGGCTCCTTGCTGCGGGAAAGAAGAACCCGCGCACGGAGCATGCCAGCCTCGTCATTGGCGTTCAACACCCGGTAGGGGGAATGTTCCATCTCCTCATTGAGTTTAAACAACATGAACAAACGCTTGCCCATTTCCGATTTTCTGAGGACATACACCATGGGACGGGCAATGCTGCGCCCCTCGGAACCGTTCATCCCGGGAGCAATCAGCTTAAATGCGTACTCATCCTTATTTTCCGACATGCGCTCCCGAACCATCCACACGCGGAACTCCGCAATATCCTCCCCTTTTCCCCGTACAAAATCTTCCCAGTTCATCGGCTGAAAGCGGGCAAACTGCTGCCAGTCCAGCTTCCAGGAGCCATCCTGTTCATCCTTGAAAAAACAAAATTCCATATCAGGAGCCTTTTCAAAACCAATCAGGAGCTGGGCACAGGGATGCCCCTCCACCTCAAACACGGCAAAGCTTTTAGGCCCCTTGGGCTTGCTGACAATCGCCTCGGGCGGAGACATGGCGTAATGCCTGACCATCAAAGGAAGCGATTGCAGGGAATTCCACACAAAAGAGGATTTTTGAACCACATCCGCGGCGCTCAGATATTTCTGGGCTTCCGCCAGGCAGTTGCGCAGCAACTCCTGCTTTTCCATCGGAGGAACGTGACGGGGAGGCCAGAAACTGTAGTCCACCTTGTCTTTCAGCGCAGCTTTCAACTCTCCGGACAACATATCCGGCGTGGCGCAAATCCGCGCGGCCGCTCCGGAATCCAGAGACGCCTGGCGCTTCTGGAGCCAGAAAAAAAGACCGCCGAAAAACATTCCCAGCGCAATCACGAAAAAAATGACGGAAAGAATGCGGCCCAGTGCAAAGCCCGCTTCTCCGCCGTGACTGCGCGCGCGCCGGGCAAAAGGATGGCTTTTTTCAAATAAATCACTCATTTTAAAACGGAAATATCCACAGAAAACAATCTCGGAAAGATGGTCACACACTACCGGAACGCCCAAGGCAACGCAACGATAAAAAACAGACACATTTTTTTATCCCTGCCGGAGAAAATTGTTTCACATCCACATGCGGGTGATGTACATTAAACCGGACGAGTTTCAAGAGCTCCCACCTTACCTTTCACCCCCCTCTTTTTAACGCTATGTTTGGATCATTCACTACCGTTCCCGCCCCCAAAGGCAATAAAAATCCTGAATCCACCCCCAGCTGGATGGATGTAGCCAAGAGCCAGGATATCCCCGAACCGGTTGCGGAAGCCGTTCCTTCCTACGCCCCCACCACCCGCGTCCAGCAGCTGACCCGCAATGTGCTGAACTCCGATGTGGAGGTAATTGGTTCCCTGCGTTTTTCCGACGACCTGCTGATTGACGGTACCGTGGAAGGCGACATTTCCTCCGAAGGGGTGCTTTCCGTGGGTCAGAACGCCGTCATCCGGGCGGAAATCAACACCAAGTCCGTCATCATCCACGGCAAGGTCATCGGTAATGTAACGGTTACGGACCGCGTGGAACTGAAAAGCACGGCAGAACTTGTAGGAGACATCCAGGCCGCCTCCCTGGCTATTGAAGGCGGTGCAATTTTCATCGGGCATTCTACTGTAGGCGCTCCCACGGTAGGCGCCACAGGAATCTCGGCTGCCAAGAAAGCGTCTTCCGTCCAGGCCTTCGCTCCGGAGCCGGAATCCCCTGCTCCGGCCAGCCAAAGCACGCTGGATATTGACGCGGAATAAAAACTCTCCGCCTGCTATTCCCAGGGGCGGCAAAAGAACAAACCGTTCTTTTGCCGCCCTCTTTGTTCCATGAACCTTCCCTTCCATCCCATTCCCCGGCTCAGCACCACGCCCTCCGGAAAAATCAGTCATCCCTCTCCGGCACCGCCCTGGACACTCCCGCCAACTGCGGAAAACAGCCCGGCACCTGTCCGGGAAGTGGAATGCTTCTCCTGCCGCAAAATCACTTCCGTTCCCGCCACGGCAGTTTCCGCCAGGTGCAGCCATTGCTCCGCATATATCAAACTGGACGACGTCATTTTACACAGCAGAACGCACCGGACCAAAGTGCAGACTTGCGGAAGCGTTACCGTACAGGCCAATGCAGACCTGAAAGGGCTGAACATCGAATGCCGTGACCTGGTCTTACACGGCAGGGCATCCGGTGATTTCCTGTGTCGCGGCGTCTGCAAAATCAAAACGGACCAGCACATCTCCGGTTCCATCACCGCCCGCAGAATGGTGGTGGAAAAAAAGACGACGGTGCTGGTGACAGGAACCATCCGCGTGGAAAACATCTGGATACAGGGTTCCCTGGAAGGAACGCTTACGGCGGATGAAACCGTCACCATCCACCGGCACGCCAAATTCCTGGGAGATATCACGGCGCGCCGCCTCATCATTGAGGAAGGCGGCACGCACCAGGGTTCCTTTACCCGTCTTATATAACATGAATCTTCCCATCTCCATCCGCGGTGCGCGCCAGCACAACCTCCGGAACCTGAATCTGGATCTTCCGTCCAACAAGCTCATCGCATTCTGTGGCCCTTCCGGCTCCGGAAAATCCTCCCTGGCTTTCGATACTCTTTTTTCCGAATCCCGCAGGCGTTTTCTGGACTGCCTGTCGGCACGCTCCAGGCAGGGTATGGATCAACCGGAAAAACCGGAAGTGGACAGCATTACCGGGCTGCCTCCGGCCCTGTGCCTGGAGCAATCCGCCAGGAAACAGAACTCCCGCACCCTGTTGGGGAGCATCACGGAAATTCTGGACTACCTGCGCATCCTTTACGCGGCTGCCGGCACGCCCCATGACCCGGAAACAGGAAAGGAACTGGAACGCAAGAGCCCGGACCGGATTACGGAGGAACTTGTTTCCCTGCCGGAACACACACGCCTGATTCTGGCCGCTCCGGCGGAAAACCTGCTGGCCCAGGATCCCGCAGCGACGCTGGGCGACTTCCAGCGGCAGGGCTTCCTCCGGGTTTACTGGAACGGGGAAATGCGGGATATTGAAGAAATAAGTTCCCCCGTCCCCCCGCCTCCGGACGCGGTCCTGGTCATTGACCGCCTCATCGTCAGAGGGGAAAATACGGCCTCGCGCATTGCGGATTCCCTGCAAACGGCTCTCCGTATCAATCCGGACGAGGTGCGGGCCATCATCACCATACCGGGAGAGGAAGCCTCAATCCGGGCCTTCCACACCCGCTACCGCAATCCGGAAACAGGATTCCTTCTGCCCCGGCTTACACCCCGCCATTTCTCCTTCAACTCCCCGCTGGGAGCATGCCCCTCCTGCCGGGGGACTGGCCTGAATGAACAGGAAAACGGTCCGTGCCGCGCCTGCGGAGGCCTTCGCCTTTCCCCTCTGGCCCTGGCCGTCACCATGCCTGCGCCGGATCGGGCCTATAATCTTGCGGAACTGACGGCTCTTCCGCTGGAAGACATGGCAGGAGAACTGGAACGCCTGAAAACGCCCCCCTCCCTGGCGGCGGCATTGAACCCGCTCATGGAGGAAATCAACAAACGCGTGCGTTTCCTGAATGAGCTGGGACTCTCCTACCTGTCCCTGGACCGCCAGGCAAACACCCTTTCCGGAGGCGAACTGCAGAGGGCGCGCCTGGCCTCCCAGCTGGGAGGCGGCCTTTCCGGAGTCCTTTACATCCTGGACGAACCCACGGCCGGACTGCACCCCGCCGATACGGACCGCCTGCTCCGCGCTCTCCGGACGCTCCGAAACCAGGGCAACACAGTCCTGGTCGTAGAGCATGATGAGCAAATTCTAACTGCGGCGGATCACCTGGTGGACATGGGCCCCGGCTCCGGAACCAACGGAGGCCGTATTCTGGCACAGGGCTCCCTTACGGAAATACTGGAAAATGCCGGAAGCCCCACCGGGGAATGGCTTTCAGGCAAGCGAAACATGCCCGCCTCCGAACGCAAGACGGCTCCTGCGGGACGTCTGGTACTGACCGGTGCGGACAAGCACAACCTCAACAACGTCACTCTGAATATCCCGGTCGGCACATTAACCTGCATCTCCGGCCCTTCCGGTTCTGGGAAATCCACCCTTGTCCGGGACTGCCTCATCCCCGCGGTCAGGCAAGACCTCTCCGGGAAAAAGGGTATTCCGCGCCGCGTGCAGGGAACGGAACGCTTCAACCGCCTCGTCGTCATCGACCAGTCGCCCATCGGCAAAACGCCGCGCTCCACACCGGCCACCGCTACCGGCCTGCTCCAGGTGCTGCGCCCCCTTTACGCACAGCTCCCCCTTTCCAAGCAGAGGGGATATACGGCGGCGCGCTTTTCCCCCAACATCCGCGGAGGCCGTTGTGAACGGTGTCAGGGAACAGGCATGATTGAAGTGGACATGAACTTTCTGGGAAATGTGGCAATGCCCTGCGACGCCTGCCACGGGCAGTGCTACAACAGGGAAACGCTGGAAGTCACCTGGAAAGGAAAATCCATTGCCCAGGCGCTGGCCCTGACCGTGGACGAAGCGGCGGACTTCTTTTCCTCCCTGCCCAGAGCCGCCGCCATCCTGAAAAGCATGCAGGACGTAGGGTTGGGATACCTCAATCTCAACCGCAGGGCGGACACCCTTTCCGGCGGAGAATCCCAGCGCATAAAAATAGCTGCGGAACTGGCCAAAGCCCCGGCCTGGAAACTGGCGGAAGACGGGAAACGGGCCCTGTTCATTCTGGACGAACCTACCAGCGGCCTTCACTTCAATGAAGTGGCCCTTCTCCTGGCAGCCCTTTTCCGCCTGAGGGATGCCGGGCACACCATCCTCTGCGTGGAACACCACAAGGACCTGCTCAATGCCGCAGACTACCTGGTGGACATGGGCCCCGGAGCCAGCAGGCACGGAGGCAATATCGTGGCCGAGGGTTCCCCCGCAGATGTAGCGTCCAATCCGGAAGCGCCCACTTCGCCCTGGCTCGTCCCCCGTTAACAACGGCAGAACCAGGAAATCATCCCTCGTCCCAGCCGCCGACGTTCCATTCCCGGCGTCTTCAGAAAAATTCCGCTTCTCCGGGATCTATTATCCCCCTTTCCCTGTTTATTATCTTGACGGACCTCCCGTTTTTTTCCCAAAAAAAGGAATCACGTATTCCTTTTTCCTATGGCTCTCCGTTTCCTCTCCCCGGTTCTGGCGGCGCTGCTCCTTCCCGGAACACTTCATGCCGCGCCCGTATTCCTTGAAAACGTCTCCGAATCCGGAGGATGGTATGATTGCAATAAAAAAACCAAATGGACATGGGGAACCAAGCCCCACCCCACCAACCCGTTAAATCCTCCGGTTTCCGCACGGCCCACCGAATGGCTGTACCTTCCTTATGATCAGAATATCTGCTGGGCGGCGGCAGCCTCCAACGTTCTCCAATGGTGGCAGGATACCAGAAGAGACCTGAAATCCACCACGCCCAACGGGAAATCCGACACTTACGATGTCATGCCGCAGGTTGCCCAGCTGGCTATTTACCAAACCATCTCCACGAACTGGACAAACAGCGGAGGCTCCGTAGAACAAGCCTACAACTGGTGGATCAACGGCGGGATGCTGGATACCACAGCCTATCCAAGTCTTTCCACGACGACAGCTCCCGGAGGATACTGGAAAGAGCTGGGACTGACAGTCCCGCAGTCATCAAGCGGAGGAGCTGTTGACAACCCCTTATTTTCCGCATACAGCTTCTGGGACGGAGACACCAGAAGCGGAGTTTACCAGAAACTGGCAAACAGCATCAACAAAAACTGGGGAACCACTCTGACCATCGGGGAAGAAGGGAGAGGCCACGCCATCACCATGTGGGGCTACGATACGGATAAAGACGACAATCTGGTTATTTACCTGACGGACTCGGACGACTATTCGGCAGGAATGTTCCGCCAGAAAGTAGTCGTGAACGACTATACGGATGAATACGGCCTTCCCCACTGCGACATTTATCTGACCAGCCTGGATGGAGAAAACGACGTGTACAATTATAATTACGAAGAAGCGGGACTGACGGGCATCCGCCTGGGAGAAATACAGAGCTTCACCGCTCCGCTGGGGGACCTGAGAGTCCCGGAACCCGGCGCCGGAATCCTCTTCCTCTGCGGCTCATTCCTTGCCCTGTCCCGCCGCAGTCTTACTGGACAATAAAGCTTTCCGAACTCCGGCCCCAATAAAAACGGGTCTTGATTCTTATGGAGGAAATGTGCAGAATCGGCAAGCACACAAGTTCAGGAGAGCAAAAATTGTCCCAGTTGTTCCCCGGTGCGGTTACCTGTGAAATGAATGACGCTTCCCACAACCACGGTGAGCAGGAAAACACCGTCTCCACCTATTCCGTCGACATAGAAACCCTTCAGCAAATCGCCCTGAAAGGAGACGCTCAGGCACTATTCCAGCTGGCGATCAACTACGAACAGGGACGCGGGGTGGCGGAAAACCAACAGGAAGCCTTTTACTGCTATCAGCAGGCGGCGGAACTGGGCCATGTTACCGCCCAGCTCAACCTGGGATGGGCCTATTCCAACGGCATCGGCGCCCCTCAGGATAACGACAAAGCCTTTTACTGGTATCGGAAAGCAGCCGAACAGGGACATCCCACCGCGCAATTCGACCTTGGGTTCTGTTATATCAACGGCCTGGGCGTGGAACGAGACGAACACCAGGCTATCGGCTGGTACAAAAAAGCGGCGGAACAGGGCCACGCGGTAGCCCAGCTCAACCTCGGCTGGATTTATGCCAACAGCCCAAGCCGGAAAAACTGGGAACAGGCCGTATACTGGTACAAGCAGGCTGCGGAACAGGGTGACCCCCGCGCCCAGTATAACCTGGCCTGGTGCTATGGCAACGGAAGCGGAACCCCCAAAAACCCGCGGAAAGCCGCTTATTGGTATGAGGAGGCGGCCATGCAGAACCATGCTACGGCCCAATACAATCTGGGATGGTGCTATGAAAACGGTTTCGGCGTAGAGCCGGATCTGGACAAAGCGCTGGTGTGGTATCACAAATCAGCCCTTCAGGGCCAGATTACGGCCCAATACACACTGGGATGGTGCTACGGCAACGGCCGGGGCATGGAAGTGGACATGGCCAAAGCCGTCCACTGGTACACCAAAGCCGCAGAACAGGGGCATACAACAGCCCAGCTCAACCTGGGGTGGTGCCATCTGAACGGAAAAGGAACGCCCGTCAACCGGGAAGAAGCCCTGAAATGGTACCTTAAGGCGGCAGAACAGGGCAACGCCACAGCCATGTTTAATGTGGGCAACTGCTACGCCCACGGCTACGGCATTGAGCAGGATGACAAACAGGCGGAAGAATGGTATCTGAAAGCCGTCCGGCACGGCAACAAAAAGGCCGCCAGCGCCCTGCGCCATCTGGCTTCCAAACAGGAAAAAGAGAAAAAAACAGAC
>ENA-UPWK01001232-UPWK01001232.1-human-gut-metagenome-genome-assembly--contig:-NODE-1232-length-19809-cov-63.281421_pt1 | contig 19809 bp, 14 predicted proteins | sample MGYA00250048_ERZ773373 | MGnify/ENA primary metagenome ERZ773373 (study PRJEB29103, sample SAMN06112059) | human gut metagenome | biome: human gut; feature: ankylosing spondylitis patient; material... | reverse complement strand
ATCCCCATGAGAAGGTTCAGGGAGATCCCAACCAGGACGAATATATGAAGTATTTTTCCAATTTGCCCGTGCAGGGGGATCCTCTGCTGAAGGGATTTGCGGATTACGAGAACCGAGTGCTCGCTATCCGGGACCGTTTTTTCGTGGATAAGGAGTTTAATTACGTGCGGCAGGCTAATATTCCCTGGAAATTGCTTGGGCCTATTCCCAACGGCGGCAAGACGGAAACGGAATTCGCCCCGGAGGAGGATAACAAGGCAGGGAAGATGAAGGATTCCTATGAGATTGACGGCGTCACCTATGAGTGGTCCGGAGACGATTACACGGGAGCCACCATCATTTTCAAGCATTACTGCGATTTCCCGACGCTGTTCAATGGAGCGAAGATGGGAGCTTATCCCCACAAGAACCACACTTATTACGCGCAGACCTGGATTTATTCCCCCAAGGCGCAGACGGTTCCTTTCTGGATCAGCGGCCATACCTGGGCTACGTCCGACTGGCGCAACGGCCCGGCGAGCGTTCCCGGTAAATGGTTCCATGCGGATCCCAAATTTTTCGTGAACGGCCGGGAGATTGCTCCGCCGCAATGGAAGAAGCCGCGCAACAGCGGCGTGATGGTGGATGAAAACTACCATTTCCGGGAACCTTCCATGGTTCCGTTGAAGAAGGGCTGGAACCGCGTGCTGGTGAAGAGCCCCAGCAACAATTCCGCGCGTCGGTGGATGTTCACTTTTGTTCCGGTGCTGGTGAATCCCAAGACGCCCGGCTGCAATGTGAAGGAATATCCCGGCCTTAAATTTTCCACACGTCCGGAATAGAAAATTCCGTGATGGGCATCCGGAGTTGAAATGATCCGGTTGCGGTGTCCTTCATGATCATCAAAAGTAAGAGCCGCGCTTTTGTCAGAAGCGCGGCTCTTTATTGCATGTAAAAAAGGAACGGATACGAAATTAAGCCCTGCGGCGGCGCATCATCAGAGCGGCAAGCCCCATCAGGCTGAGGGAAGTCGTGGCCGGTTCCGGCACGGGAAGCACCACTTCATTATAGAACTTGATGTTATTAATGTCTATTGAGCCTAACAATGCATGCCCACCGCTTCCGAATGCGCTTCCGAACTGAGCTCCGGTCAGAGCGGGAGACTGGGGATTCCACTCCGTAATGGAACCAGCCAGAGAGCCGTTGACATAAACGGAAAGAGTATTGGAATCCAAATCCGAGATGATGCTGAAACTGGTCCAAGTGTTCCTCTGGAGATCGGCAGATGTTAGTCCCGTATTGATGGAAGACGTGTTTCCTGTATTTGCTCCTCCAAAGGAAGTTTCGCCGCCAACCTTGTTGTAGAGCATAAGAGCTCCGGACGAGTTGAACTGCAGCTGTAGAGAGTTCCCATTTCCTGATGTCGTGTTATTGGAATACAGACTAAGGATGGAATTCCAATTGCTGTTTTGTGTAGAGAGATTTTTCAGGTCGAAACTGATCGTAAAACTGTTGGAAATACCTGAAATACTTGCGTTCCATGGATTATTGCTGCTTGTGAAAGAAGCGTAATCATTCCCCTCCGTGTAAGTGAAGTCATTATGCCAACCAGAAGCAGTTATTTGAGCTCCACCGGCCGTCCATTCCCAGGAATAGACTGGTTCCGCTCCGTTGGACAGAGCGGAAGCCGCTAAAAAGGACAGAGCGAATAAGGTTCTTTTCATAATTATTGATAATTGGTGTTATTCTTTCTATTATCTGGATTCCAACCCGGAATCTGAAAGAAGCCTATCGGATAAGCAATCCGGTGTAAAGCCGTAAATTTTGAAAATAAGAATTTTATATAAATTGGGCATGCTGAAAAGAAAGTTCATTGTCCAAAACTACCCATCCTGTTTGAGTGAACAAGGAAGGAATGAAAAAACTAAATGTTTTACTTGGTGTTAGAAAAACATTCTTCTGGGCTTGAAATTGATTGGTTCATTAAGAAAAAGATGCCTGGTTCTTTTAGATAGCGGATTGCTTATCCGGTGGATAAATATTTTCCTGTCTCCATGTATTAATGTGCGATATCATGGAACCTGACCGTTGAAGAAGGGGGATTGCTAATGTTTTTTTGAGCTTGTTTCACGACAATATATTTCGTCACATATGAAAAGGGATTGAACCTTTCCCCTTGGGAAAAGAAAACCGGAATGTCAGGAGAAAGGTAACCGGTATCCGGCCAATACATTGCCAGGATAAAAAGAACGGAGCGTCATGGGTGTACTGGCCGTTTAATGACGGCCAGTAGAAAAGATGTACAGGCGGATTTTATTGTCTATGGGTCAAAGAAAAGAAATTACTGGAATTCCTTATGGGTAAGACGAAGGTTGAATGATTGGATTTTATATGAATGCTGGAGGCCATAAAGACATTCCCATCCCTGTTCCTGTTGTTTGGAATGGAACGGCTGATGCTGCCAAGACACCGGAAAGAATTCAAAAATAATATTTAAAGATTTTTTAAGTGGTAGAATGGCTGGAATAGAAACTAAGGCTGTTGAGCCCGTATGGGTTCAATGAAGCAGATAAGGCTTGCATTGTTACAGTGTTTGCCAGGGGATGTTTTCCAAGATTTCTCCGAAGCCGAGTCCCGCTCCTCCGGGCACGGCCACTTGCGGGTTCATGCCGCCCATCTGGTCAATGAAGGGGTCCGGCTCAAACAGAAGGTGCGTGCAGAGGCCGCAAAGGGGAATTTCCGTGGGAAGGGAGTTGCGGTAATATTCCGCCGCCTGGTAAACGGCCCAGAGCTGTCCTACGGGGTGGTCCATGACGGTGGTGAAGACGGGAGGTTCGTAAAGGTATTCCGGAGTTGCTTCCCGTGCGGGCTTGACGATGCGGATGATGGGCAGATCCGAGGAGATGGCCGGCTGGTGTTCCACGTCCGAACCCATGTCCAGGGCCAGAGGCATGCCGGCATCCACCAGACGTTCCCAGCTTTGGATGGAGAAAGGGCACGGGTCTTCTATGAAATCTATCCTGGTTTTCAGGTGGTGGGGCAGGGATTTCCAGAATTTCAGGGCATCGTTTTCATTCAGACTGCCGTTGAAGTCCAGCCTCCAGCGCCAGGAGGGGACCATGGAAGCCAGCATTGTCAGCCGTTCCAGAGCGGCAGCCAGGTTGGCGCTGGCCTTGATTTTTCCAGCCTTGAATCCCTTGGCTTCCATGATGCGAATGGTAGCGGGGCTGACGCAGGAGGGCAGCGTGGCGTGGCTTTCCGGAATGTGCAGGCCGTCAAACAGGCTGACACCCCTCGCGCGGGCTTCCCCGTCCGTTCGGGCGCACTCCGCAGCGCGGAGGCCCAGAGGCAGGGGGCGACCCTTCCTGAGCGCGTCCAATTCCTCCTGCAGGGTGGCGTCTCCCAGTTCCGGCCACGGCTGGATGCAGCCGTACCCGCCTTCATCCGTTTTAATGAGGGCTCCTTTTCTGCATACTTCCGCGGCTCTGGCGTTCAGCGGGCCGCAGGCTGTTAAAGAATATTCATGGTAAAACACAACTTTAATTCAAACAACCTTTCCATCTTTTGTCACGATGAAAAAAGGTTTTCGTTGGATTTTGGAGGGTGAAGCGTCTAAGCTCTGCGTCATGTACAGAACATTGGTGTTCGGAGCGGACGGACGGGTGGGGGGGCGCCTGGCGGCGTATCTGGAGGAATATGGCCTGGAGGTGGTGAAATGCGGACGGGGTTTTTGTGATTTGAAGGATTTAAGCGCTTTAAAACGTGTTCTTCTTTCTTCCGGAGCCACTCATGTGGTGAACTGCGCCGCTGTGAGCGGATTGGAGGCCTGCCTGGATGATCCGGAGACGGCCCACCGCGTCAATGCCATGGCTCCGGAGATGATGGCGCGTATTTGCCGCCTGGAGGGTATGCGCTTTATCCATTTAAGTACGGATTATGTACTGGACGGCAGGAGGAAAGGCTTAAAAACGGAGGAGGGGAAGTGCCGCCCCGTGAATGTGTACGGGGAGTCCAAACTGGAGGCGGAATTCCGTGTGCGGGAGGAGATGCCGGATGCTTTGGTAGCCCGCGTTTCCTGGGTGTTCGGCAATCCGGTCCGGCCCTCATTCCCGGAAATGGTGCTGCGGCGGGCGATGAAAAGGGAGCCCCTGGCTGCCGTGGCGGACAAATGGTCCATGCCCACATGGGTGGAAGATTTATGTGCATGGCTTCGTTTTCTGGCTTATGAGAGCGGGGCGTCCGGCGTGCTGCATCTGTGCCAGTCCGGGGAGCCCGTTTCCTGGCACAGTTATGCCATAACCGTACTGAAATGCGCCGTGAAGCACGGATTGCTGCCTTCTTTGCCGCCCGTGGCGGAACAAAAGCTCGACGAACAGGCCGGTTTCAGGGATGCTCGGCCCCGGCATACCGCCATGTCCTGCGAACGGCTCTCTTCCCTGATGAAGCAGCCCGTGAGGGCGTATGAAGAGGCCATCGATATGGCCGTGGCCCGCTATGCCGCAGATTCAACCTTTCTCTCCAGCATTTCATGAACGATTTCCGCAATTCCCGTGATTCCCGTCCCAGGCCCGTTTACCGGGACCGCCGTTCCCAGCCGGGCCGTCCGCGCACGGCTCCCAAAAAGAACCTTTTTGCCAACAAGTCGCCGGAAGGGAGCGAGCAATGGCTCAAACCCTGGGTGGAGCTGAAGTATTTCACATACAATCCGGCCGTGTTCCCCCGCATGCTCGGCTCCGTAAGCGGGGAAATAGCGCCGGGTAGCCTGGTAAACGTCTATGACAAGAACGGTGAATTGTTCGGCGCCGGATTCTGGAATGAGTACAGCCGCACGCCTCTGCGCATGGTGCACCACGGGAAGGACGCTTTTGCCGAACGGGACCTGGATGCCGCGCTGGAACGCGCCGTGAAGCTGCGCCGGGAAGTTCTGCGCCTGGATGAAACCACTAATGCGTACCGCGTGCTGCACGGGGATTCCGATGGCCTGGGCGGCCTGGTGGTGGATCGTTACGCGGACGTGCTGAGCCTGGAGGTGAGTACGCTGGCCGTCTGGCAGAGGCTGAACCGCTGGCTGCCCCTGCTGCACCGCCTGTGCGGCACAAAACGCCATGTGGTGCAGGTGGATGAGGGAATTGCCCGCATGGAGGGAATCCGGGCGGAGGAAGCGCCGGAATCACCGGCCCCCGTCAGGCTGGTGAAGATTGTGGAAAACGGCATCACCTATGAAGTGGACTTCGCCCAGGGGCACAAGACGGGCTTTTTCTGTGACCAGCGGGACAACCGCCTCAAGTTCGCCTCCCTGGTGAAGGGGGCCACGGTGCTGGACCTGTGCTGCTACAGCGGCGGCTTTTCCATTGCCGCCAAGATGCTGGGCGGAGCGGCGGAAGTAACGGCTGTGGATTTGGATGAGAAGGCCGTCGCCATGGCTAAGAGAAACGGAAATATCAACCGTCAGCGCATCGACTTCGTGCATGCGGACGCCTTTGTCTATGCGCGCCAGATGGTGCGCAACGGCCGCCTGTTTGACGCCGTGCTGCTGGACCCGCCCAAATTCATCATCGGCAGGGACGGGTATGAAGAGGGTATCAAGAAATACCATGACCTCAATATGTTGGGGCTGCAATGCGTGCGCCCCGGCGGCCTGTTTGTCACCTGTTCCTGTTCTGGGCTGCTTTCCCCCGCGGAGTTTGAGCATACCGTTATCAAGGCTGCCCAGCGGCAGGGGCGCAAGCTCCAGATCATGGCGATGACCGGCCCCGGCTGGGACCACCCTTTCCTGAGCACTTATCCGGAGGGCCGTTATCTGAAAGTTCTGTGGGCGATTGCCCTGTAACTGGAGTTGAGGCCCGGAACGCATTTGGGAGAAAACGGAAGAACCTTCCAGGCGTGTTGACGTTTTTTGCCCCTCTCTGCTTCTGTGGTGAGGAATATGGCAAAACAAGTATTGCAGCGGCTCAGTTTTACGGCCGGGGAACTGACCCCGTGGCTGGCCGGACGCGCCGACCTGGATCCCGTGTCCCGTGGTGCCTCCCGGCTGATCAATTTTCTGGTCAGCCCCTTTGGCGGTCTTCGGCGCAGGCCGGGAACACGCCTGGTCGCCCGCGCGGGATGCCGGGAGGGCATGGTGAGGCTGGTTTCCTTCAAGTACTCCACGGGCGTGCAGTTCATGCTGGAAGTGGGGCGCGGCTACATCCGGTATTTTAAAAATGGCGCACCTCTGACGGATACGGAAGGCGGGGTGCTGGAAACGTCCACTCCGTGGAAGACGGATGAGCAGGTAAGCAGCCTCCGGATGCAGCAGCTGAATGACGTGATTTACTGCGTGGAACCTTCTACGCCGCCTATGACGCTGGCCCGCTACGCAGACGATGACTGGCGGCTGGAAGCTTTGGCGTTTTCCGGAATTCCTTATGAGAGTTCCCTGCTGAATGCCGTGCGGCTGGAATGCCGCGTGGTGCGGGAGGGGAGCGTCAACAGGCTGCTGGCGACGGCGAACGATGATGTATTCACTCCGGAAATGGAGGGAAAGGAGTTTTTGCGCATCACCAGGAAATATGGGGAAACCGTGGCGGAGGGAAACCAGATGCCTTTTTACCATTTGACGACCCTGAACCGGAACCTTTACAAGGGAGAGACTTTTTCCATGAACCGGGAGGATGGCTGGCGGCAGGCTTATACCTGTATCCGCGATTTCAGCCGGGAAAGCGACTACCAGGAAGGGGTGGACCGCCCGGAGAGGTACACGGCATTTTTTGAAAAAGGGGCTGATGCCAGTACCCGCGTTTATGTCAACGGCGCATGGACACTGGAGACGACGGGAACCTGGGATGCGGAATGGGAAATCTGCCGGGGGTATCCGGACGGTTCCAATTACCTTCCCAACCGTCCGGAATTAGTGTGGCATTCCGTGAAGAGCTTCCAGCAGAGGGAGGGGTTCCGGAATAATTTCACCCTGAGCGGCAATGAAGAGGAAATGTCCTACTACAAAATCCGCCTCATGGCGTACAAGGACGGGGCTTCTGCGGGAACGCCCGTATTCCGTGCGTCAGCCGGCTCTTTCAACCATGAAGTGGTGGTGGAGGAATATGTGTCCCCGCGCAGCGCCTATCTTGCGAACGCCCTTCATCTGTCCTATCATACCCTGAGTGACTGTGATACCAATGACTGGTCTTTTGGTGCGTTTGGAGTCCGGAACGGTTATCCGTGCACGGTAGAGTTTCATCAGGGGCGGCTGTGGTTTGGAGGCACGCCTGGGCAGCCCCAGACGCTGTGGGCCAGCAGGGTGGATGATTTTTCCGCATTTACGCCCGGCATTCCGGCGGATTCCCCCATGACTCTGACAATGGCGGCTTCCCAGCAGAACCGCATTTCCTGGATAGCTTCCCTCCGGGGGCTGATGATCGGCACCAGTGAGGGGGAATGGCGTTTGTCCGCCAGCAATTCAGAAGGGTTGAACGCCTCTAATGCCGGATTTGAGCGCCATTCCGGCGTGGGATCTGCCTCCCAGGATGCCCTGTCTGTAGAAAACAGCCTTCTTTTTGTGCAGCAGGGCGGGATGAAAGTTCGGGAATTATTTTATTCTCTGGAGGCCGACGGCTACCAGACAAGGGATGTGAGCCTGTTGTCCGACCATCTGCTGGAGGAAGGAATTGTGGACTGGACAGTACAGAGGAGCACGGCGTTCCATGTCTGGTGCGTGCTGGGTGACGGAAGCGCCGTATGTATGACTCTGAACAGGGAACAGAATGTGGTGGCGTGGCATGCACACCGTCTGGAACACGGCCGCATTCTGTCCGTGGCGTCCCTGCGCGGTGCCCGCAACACACCGGATGAGGAAGTATGGTTTGCCGTGGCGCGCGGGGAAGGGGAGGAGGCCTGCATTACGGTGGAATGCATGGCGGATGGGAATACCTGCCTGGATGCCTGTACGGAGGTTGTCGTGAAGGGAGAGACTCTGTCCGGCCTGGGGCATTTGGCGGGGTGCTGCGCCTTACTGGTGGGAGGTGACGGCGAGTACATGGACATCAGCGTTGACGGAGCCGGGAAGGCCGCCTGTCCCGGAAGGCGGGAAGGGGAAACAGTATCCGTAGGCCTGGCCGCTCCGGCGGAAGTAAGGACGATGCCCCTGGAAACTCTTGAAACGCTGGGTTGCTTTAAAAAACAGCTCGGTGCGCGCGTCCTGCTTCATGAAAGCACCCTGAAGTTCCGCTACGGAACGGGAGTTCCGGAGGCATGGAAGGATTTCCAGCCCGGCAGGTACGGTGTTTCCGAACCTTACTCCGGCTATGTGCGGATGATCCACAACTATGGTATGGATGAGCAGTCTTCCTTTGCCCTCCGTGTAGAGACGCCTGCTCCATTCAACCTTCTGGCCCTGGTGCTGGATGTGGAATTATAGGCGCAGGAGCGCGCGCTTACGGCTGTTCAGCCGCTTCCTCATGGGAAAGCATGTGTACAATGACCTTGATTCCGTTTTTTTCCCCGGCCGCCTTCGCCAGGGAACGAATGGCGGAAGCCGTCATTCCGTTGCGGCCGATAATGCGGGCCACGTCCGTTTTTTCCAGAATCAGGCGGAAGCGGACGGCGTCTCCCTGCGGGGATTCCGCAACGCGCAATTCCGCCTGTTCCGGGTGTTGCACGAATTGCAGGGCGATTAATTGCAGGTATTGGCGGATTTGTTCTACGGCAGGATGCATGAAGGGAAATATGGGTTATTTCCATGGAGCCTACAATAAAACCGCCTGATTGAAAAGATGCAATTCCAGACATTCCCTGAAAAAGAAAGTCGCCCCGGCCGTAAAACGGCCGGGGCGCCCCAACTACCCTATGAAACTGGATCGGTTAAGATCCAGAGAGCTTTTTTAACGAGCGCTCACCTGCTCGAAGCGCAATATAGTGGAGGAAAAGGGGATACGCAAGTATTTTTTCATTGGAACGATGTTTTTATTCAATGGAAACAGCGTTGTTTTTTACTGCATTTTGACAATATCGGGACGGAGGAACTGGTTATTGTTATTGTCATGAAATCATCTTCCGGGAAGCAGTTCATAAGTGAACCCCTTCAGGTATTCCGTTTCCGGAATATTCAATAAAACCGGATGGTCTGCTCTTTGGCCGTGTTGCTGCATCAGGCGAAGGGTGGCCGGAGCATCAATGGCGGCGTCAAGCACGCTCTCCCGGAACAGGTCCGCTCCGGCATGGTGAGAACAGCAGAAGGTGGAAAGGATGCCTCCCGGGGCCAGAAGCTTCATGGCGCGGAGGTGAATTTCCTTATATCCGCGCATGGCGTCATGCACGGATTTTTTGTTTCTGGTAAACGAGGGCGGATCCAGGATAATCAAATCCCATTTGTGTTCTCCTCCATCCCGGACGAGGGCTGCTTCCTTTTTCAGAAAGTCGAACGCGTTATCCGTGACGCACTGCACGGAGACTCCGTTCAGGCGGGCGTTCCGCGCTACGGCGTCCATAGCGTCCTGGGAAACGTCCACAGCCGTTACCTCCGAGGCTCCGGCAAGGGCACAGGCCAGGGCGAAGCCTCCCTGGTTGCAGAAGCAGTCCAGCACGCGGCGTCCGCGGGCGAAGCGCGCCACGGCCGCATAATTGTCAAGCTGATCCAGGTACAGGCCGGTTTTCTGTCCCGTCTGAAGGTCAATCATGAATTGCACGCTGCCGCTGCGTGCGGCAAAAAGTTCCGGTTGTTGGCCCCGCGCCACCCGGACGGAGGGGGCAATGCCCTCCGCCGCCAGCATGGGGGAATCATTCCTGACAATAATCCCGCGGGGAGAAAGAAGGTCTTCCAAAACATTCAGGATGATGGGGAGGCGGCATTCCATGGCGATCGTCAGAGTCTGAACGACCAGATAATCCGCGTAACGGTCCACAATGAGGCCGGGAAGCCCGTCGGATTCGCTCCAGACGAGCCGGGTGAGAGTTTCTTCCGGAAGCCGGCGGCGGCGCAAATCTACTGCCTGGCTGATGCGCCTGGAAAAGAAATCTCCGTTCAGTTCCTGCTTGCGGCGGGAGAAGCGCCGGGCGACGATCTGGGAATGGGGATTGAACATGGCGGACCCCAGAAAGCGGTCCTTGAAATCCTTCAGGGCCACGACGTCCCCCGGCTGCGGGTTGCCGAAGATTTTGCGCACTTCCGTGCCGTAAACCCAGTCGTGTCCTTGAAAAATACGTGCTCTTGGAGAAATAATCAAACCTGCCATGTCAGGAAAGGCAATACATGATCGGGGGGGAAAGTTCAAGGGTAATGCGGGCGGTTCCCTGAATGGCCGGGGAAAGGGAGGAACCCTCCATTCCCGGGGATTTTCCGAGCAAGTGCGCCGCTGTGCATCATTCCGGGACTATTTCGGTTGAAAATGCCCGGAAACGCAGTAAAATGGGGCGCGTTATGAAAGTAGAAACTTTTGAAACTCCCCAGGATGCTGCCAAGGCTTTGGCAGGAGAAGTTGCGGCATTGATCCGTACGCGCGCCGCTGAAGGCAAAAACGTGGTTCTCGGCCTTGCCACGGGCGCCACTCCTCTGCCTTTTTACGCGGAACTGGTCCGCATGCATAAGGAGGAAGGCCTTTCCTTTGCCAACGTTATTTCTTTCAACCTGGACGAATACAGCGGCCTGGATCGCGACCATCCGGAGTCCTACTGGTATTTCATGCACACCAACCTTTTCAACCACATTGACATCAAGCCGGAAAACATCAATCTGCCCTCCGGCACGGTGAAGGATGACGAAATTGCCGCCCACTGCGCCGCCTATGAACAAAAGATCAAGGACTGCGGCGGTATCGACCTCCAGATTCTCGGCATCGGCCGGACTGGCCATATCGGCTTTAACGAACCCGGCTCTGATGACACCACCATTACCCGGCAGGTTCATCTGGACGAACTGACCCGTTCCGACGCCGCTCCCGCTTTCGGCGGTATTGAAAATGTTCCCACCACCGCCATTACCATGGGCGTGGCTACCATCATGGGCGCCCGTGAAGTGGCTCTGATGGCCTGGGGAGAAAAGAAGGCATCCATCGTGAAAAAGGCTGTTCAGGGTCCTGTGACGGTGGATGTGGCCGCCTCCTACCTTCAGAAGCATCCGAACGCCAAGTTCCTTCTGGACAAGGGGGCTGCTTCCCTGCTTTAATTTTACGTTTTAGCAACGGAAACGCCGTCTTTCCCGGTTTCGTGGAAAGGCGGCGTTTTTTATGGGATGAAGGAAGGCGGAAGATTCTTCTTTCCATGGAGGTTATATGGGAAATGCCGCCTATTCAGGCGAAAGGGAAGGGGTGGAGGTTGTGCGGGGAGGATTTTGTATCATCGTATGCTAATTCACACATCAGCGTAGCGATACGTTCCAAACTATTAACATATATATGGCAGGTGCTGGATGGCATCCGCCATATATATTGGAGATAATCGGGGATTTTTCCTTCATCACGTCCGGTACGTGTTGTTGTTGGCCCAGGAACTCTTCATGATTCCCGGTGAACTAAGCGTTTAGTTCAGAAACAAGAAACGATCAGGAACATGAATAATTATATTCCTCTAAATAAGGCTGTTGGTCCCGTTTGCATCTATGATGGAAGTGAACCTCTCATTGACAAGAAGCTTGGTGTAGAAGCCACGAAATGCCGTTTTGACGGCTCGGAGTGCGAACACGCTTCCTGCTCTGGAGCGCCGGAAATGTTCATCAAAGTCGAAGAAGACGGCCTGTATTATTTCGGCGTGGAAGCCGATGACACAGGCAGTATCTCCATTGCCAACGAGAAACTTTGTGAAAAGGATGGGGCACCTCCCAACGGCAAGCTGAATCTGGCAACTGGCGCCAGGTTCCTGAAAGCGGGTTATTACAAGGTGGCCTTGTCTTACACGAATAATGCCTACACCCCCGTCCGCAACAACGCTGCCGCATTCAATGTGACGATGGACAGGGAACCCATTCAGGCAGGGAAGTATGAAGGCAACTCAACGATGAAGCGCGAATTCTCGCCGTCTCCCAAAATCAAGCTGTGGACGATTGAGAAAGAATCCGTCATTACCTGCGAAGAGTCCAAAAAAGTGGAGGTGACGCTCGAAGAACCTGCTCCTGTTGTTGAAGAAAGAGAAGGCAGATGCACAACGGATATTATTACCCCCCAGATCATTGTGACGGCTTGCAAGGACGAAGTGCTCGACGAGTGGAGGCTGCGCGTGCAGCAGGTTTCCGGAGGTTCCACAATTCTCTTGCGCACGGGAGGATACAGGGACGCCCTTAAAAATCCTCCTGTCACCGAAGAAGAAGCCATCGAGGCGGTCACTATAATGAACCGTTACCAGTCTCATAGACTCGGAACGTGGCACACACAGGAGGCGTCCCTTGCCCACGAGGAACACCACCGCCGAGAATTTAACGACGCTTTCCAATTCTACTGGGACAATTTGAGAATACAGGATTCGATTGAAATGAAGCGTGCATCCTGTGAAGAAGTTCCGAAAATGGAAGAGTTTTTGAAAAATATGCAGCCATTCGTTGCCGAGTTGAGGAATACGTATTCTGACGCTGTCTATAACTATGTCATGGTATTGCCGGATGATGCCAATGATCGTCCCTACTGTGCCGGACAAAAAGTTCTGAACGAGGCGACCCGGAAGATTATTGCCCAGGCAAAAGCCAATGGATGGAGCAGAGTACCTGATGAAGTCACGGAACCGGGAACGATCGAACCGCCCTGTTTCCTTCCTCCTGTCAACGGCATGTATGCCCGCAGCGTGGCCGCTGTGGAGGAATCGGCTCCCTTGACTCTCTCCATTGCGGATACTTCCCAATTCACGGAAGGCAAAATCACAGTCCGCTTCCGCAACGAAGGAAACGAGCCTGTCCGCATTCCCGATGAAATCAACGACGAAACATCTGATTATTTCTTCCTGACGGTGTTGAGGACGGACCAAGGGAACTTCCGCGTCCTGAACAGGAAAGGCGGGAAAATAACCTTCCATCGTTCCTTGAACTACCGGGAACTGGCCCCCGGCCAGGAATACAGCGTCACGATTCCGGTATGTCTGGATGAAGTCGATCTGGAGGGCTGGAAACAATGTTCTTGTGAACTGGAAACGCGCTACTATAATCAGCAGGGTGAAGCTTGTTTCCGGGGGATGCTCCGGGCGACGGCCAAACTCTCGCTGTGATGAAAAAAATCTTCCGGTATTTAGCACTTCTGGCAAGCCTGTCCCTCCATGCCGTGGCGTGGGGGGACATGGCCGACAACGGAGTGGAATGTTCTGTGGTGATGGAAAAGACCCGGTTTGACGCGAGAGAGGCTTTCCCTGACTTCAAGCTGGTGTTCACGAACAAGGGCGAAAAGACCGTGCGCCTGTTCGACGACGTTTATCCTATTATACGGTTTGTTGAACCTAGGAGAGAGGCTAGACCTAATATCCGTATCGAAATATGGCAAAAAGAGGGAGGGAAGAGATATGGGCACATGGTGGGCAAAATAAAGACTCCAATAGCCTGTTATGGACCAGGGTATAAACTCGAAAAGGTAGCGGCTTTGATGCGCTTCATTACGTTGAAGCCGGGAGAAAAGCATGAAGTCCCCATCAAGGAAGCTTACCTGTTGCTGACGTATTTTGACCGTCTTCGCAATGATCAGAACTACGAGTTGGAAGTACGTTTCAGGGATGAATGTGCGGAACCCGGTGTTCGGAGGGTGTATGTAGGGAAGGCTGCATTTCATACGTCGAGCCGGTCGCCCAAAGGAGTGGCTCGGTGAATGTTCAACGTGGATTCAATGAGAATGGTGAAAGTCTCTTTTCATCACGTCTGAGGTGTGTTGTTGCTTCTTTGAGGTTCCCGGTAGGATTTGTCATCAGGTTACACGGCCAGTCACCTGTGCATCAGAGGAATATTTCCCTACCAGCGGAAAATACCGGTATTCTCAAGTTTTGATCAAGGGGCAGGCAGGGTAGACTTTGATGTGGAATCATGGGATAGCAACAGGTCTGTGGGAAACTGTTGACCCCTTCCACGGTGCCTGGAGGATTTTTTCGGACAGTAAAAGGCCGTAGCTATTTGAGCCATGCCAGGAATTCATGGTTGCCGTCCGTTCCCGTGATGGGGGAAGGTTCGCACCCCATCCAGGAACGATTCAAATCTTCCGTGACGAAAGCGCGTATAGAGTCCACCGCCCGCCGGTGCAAAGCCGGGTCCCGGACGATGCCGCCGGGGCCTATGTCTTCCGGCTGGAGTTCAAACTGGGGCTTGATGAGTACCAGGGCGTCCCCTCCTTTTTTCAGCAGGGGAAAGGCGGCGGGCAGAATTTTTTTCAGGGAGATAAAGGAGACGTCGGAAACGATCAGATCCACTTGTTCTCCGATATCCTCCGGAGTCATGTAGCGGGCGTTGAATTTTTCCTTCACAATGACGCGGGGATCCTGCCGCAGTTTCCAGACGAGCTGGTTGGTTCCTACGTCTATGGCATGCACCCTGGTGGCTCCGTGCTGGAGCAGGCAGTCCGTAAAACCTCCGGTGGAAGCCCCAATATCAAGGCAGACCTTGCCTTCCGCAGAAACGGGAAAAGCATTCAGGGCTCCTTCCATTTTCAGACCGCCGCGGCTGACATAGCGGGGACGGTTTCTGATGGTGATATCCGCGTCTTCATTGACCTTGAGACCGGGCTTGGTGGAGGGATGCCCCCCCACGCTCACTTCTCCGGCAATGATGAGCCGCTGGGCCAGTTCCCGGGATTCTACGAGATTACGGGAAACCAGAAGGATATCGAGTCGTTGCTTGCTCATGATTCGGAAAAAGGTGTGAATGCAGGTATTTCATGAAACCGCGTGAAGAATCAAGAAAAACCGAACTCGGAAAGACATTCGGGCGTAAAAATGCGGCATTCCTCGTACTGGAACATTTTACGGTTGATTCAAGGCTGGTTTATAGGAGACTCTGCAACGGATGGAACACCGCTACAGGCAATTGATGCGCAGAGTCAGGCTTTACCTGCTGACGGAGGTACGCAAAAAATCGTGGGCCAGCAAGTTTCTTTCCGCCAAGGTTTTTGATTCTGTTTACTGGTCATGGAACAGGCAGTCCGTAGCGACGGGCGCCGCCTGGGGGGCTGCCGCAGCGATTGCTCCTCTTCCCATGCAGAGCCTGTGGGGCGTTTTCGCCTGCCTGTGGCGCAAGGGCAATATTCCCGTAGCCATCCTGATGGCGTGGCTCTCTCCTCCCGGCTTTACCTTTTTTGCCATTCCCGCTCAATGGTGGCTGGGATGGTTTCTTTTCTCGGTTTTGGGGTTCCCTGCGTCCGGAGCGAACTGGGAGATGCTGAAAGCGGGGGTTCAGCAGTGGTCCTGGGCGCCGTTTGGCGGATTGAGCATCGGCATGGTAAGCCTGGAATTCATAGCGGGCTGGATTGTTTCCAGCGTGGTTCTGGGCAGCCTGTGTTACGGGCTGGTGCAGATGGGGTGGAGGATGGGCCATTTCCTGCACAGCAGAAAAACGAGCGGCAGGGCGTAAAAAAACTGCCGTCTGTGTAAGGCAACGCGGAGCCGGAAAGCCGGGCGGTCCGCAGAAATCAGACGGCCACTTCCATCAAAAGGACAGTTGAGTTCTGGAGGAATTCTATGGAAATGATTTCCGTATTTGTAATTCCGGCTCCGTCCCGACTGTGCAATACTGCGTCTCCTATTTTTATTTCTCCGTCTATCACGAAGATGTATACGCCCGTGTTTCGTCCCTTGAGTTGGTATTCCCGTTCTACTCCCCTGTCCAGTTCCGCCCAGGAAAACCAGGCCTGCTGCATAATGGAAATATCCGTTTCCGGAGCCAGGAAGGTAGAGATTTCATTGTGCTTCAACAGAGGAGCAATGTCGTAATCCCGGTACCTGGGAGGAGTATTGACCCTGTCTGGAATAATCCATATTTGCAGGAATTCCAATGGTTCCGTGGGGCTGTCGTTCAATTCGCTGTGCAGGATGCCCGTCCCGGCGCTCATCACCTGGATTGCTCCTCGCGTGATGGTGTGGCTGTTGTTCAGGCTGTCTCCGTGGCGGAGCTTCCCTCTCAGAGGGATGGAAATTACCTCCATATTTTTGTGCGGATGGGTGCCGAACCCTTTTTCCGGGAGAACTTTATCGTCATTGAGCACGCGCAGGGCGCCGAATTGCATGCGCTCCGGGTTGAAATAATTGGCGAAGCTGAATGTGTGGTATGTGTCCAGCCATCCGTGGTTGGCATGCCCACGGGTGGATGCCCGGTGAATGGTAATGTTCATGATTGTCAGGGGTAGTAAGAGCGGTTTTCCGCCTGTAAACTGTTTGACTGGATGAAACACGGGGGTGTTCAAGGCGGATGACATCATTTCCGGGACTGTAAAATAAATAGGCAACACAAATTGGTGGTGCAATGTCTCTTCTTTTAAGGTAGCGTACCGAAGTACCTGTGCAAAGAAGATAAGGCTTATGGCTCAGCGGACATTTATGAGATGGATCAAGGGACTGGTTCCCACAGTGATTATTTTGCTTGGGGCGTTGCTGCTGGGTTGCGTATGCTACATCTCCATCTGGGGTGTGCCCTCTTTTGTCGTACAGCGGGTGGAACAGGCTCTTCTGGAAAAAGGCATTCCTTCCCATATAGAAACGCTGAAGGTTACTTTGTGGCCCCGTGCCGTCGTGACACTGAAAAACGTGGAGTTGCTGGATCCGGAGGCTTCACCGGAAACGCGTCGGCCCATAGTTTTGCTGCATGAGGCGGATGTGGCGCTGAATTGGAAAAAACTGATAGACGGGCAAGTTGTGCCGGAGCGGGTGAATGTGAAGGGAATGGAGGTCACTCTGCCCGTGGATTCGGGGAATCCGGAAAAAATTTTTTCTGCAACGGGGATGAACGCAGAATTGAATCTGGAGCGTCCCGGAATGGTGGACATCGTCAATGCGGATGCCGTGGTGCAGGGGATCCGGGTGACGGCCCAGGGGGCATTTTCCATTGGTCAGGATGATTCCAGCGACTTTACACTGACGGCTCAGGACATGGCCGCCGTCAAGGAACAGTTGAATCAGGCGCTAAATTACATGGACCGGGTGAAGTGGCCTGAAACATCTCCTCCGCGCCTGATTGTCAATTTAAGCGACGATCCGAAAGGAGGCGTGCGTGTGGGCATGGATTTGCAGGCTCCTTTCCTCAGGTACGGAAAAATCATGGTTAAAGATTTTCTGTTCAGCGGGGATTATGCGGATTCCGTCATTATGGCCAAGCGTTTTACCATGCGTGATGCGGAAACGGCCGGTTTCGTCAGCCTTTCCCTCCAGGCTGATTTGAAAAAGCGCACGCTGATCTGGGACGTCCGCAGTACGGCCCCGCTGGTCTCCTGGGCGGTGGCTATTGTGGATGAAGCTCTGGTGCCGAAGGAAATGAAGTTTCTGAGCGAGCCGCATGTACAGATATCCGGTCGTGCGGTTTTTTCGGAAAACTGGGAGGGCGTGGAACATCTGAATGCTTTAGGTTCCGGGTCCATGGGAGCATTTTCCGTGCTTGGGGAAAAATTCCAGAGGGCCTCCTGCGATTTCAGTTATGAAAACGGTAATTTTTATGTAACTGATCTGGATATAAGGCATCCCGGGGGCAGTTTTTCCGGCAAAGTGATGGGGGTGGACGGAGAGATTAAGATAGATGTTCACAGCACGCTGCCTATGAAGGCGATGCTGGACATGGCCCGTTCCATTGCGCCGGAGGATGCGAAGCTGCCGCCAACGTTGGAAATCAGGGGAGACCCGGAATTGAAAGTGTATGGTTCCGTGGATATGGGGAAGGGCTGGAAAGGGCCGTTCCAGGTGGATCGCCTCCAGATTGAGGCTTCCGTGACGGATGTCTTCTACCAGGGGGTGGAATTCGTCTCCGCCGCGGCCAGGGCGGAATTGATCGGCCGTTCCATTAATGTTACCCAGTTGGAACTGGTGCGGGATGATGGCTGCGTGAGAATGGAAGGCAGTTACCTGGGCACCGACCTTGTTTTTACGCTGGAATCGAATCTGGAGCCTGGACTGCTGGTGACTCTGGCCGGGAATTTGATTCCTGTCCCTGAGAATTTGCAACTTCCGGAAAAAGCGGTTTTATGGGTACACGGCAGGCTGGATATTCCGGAGGGCAAACCTGTGGAGCCGACGCTGGTCCGCGCGCGCATCCATGCGGAAAACCTGGCCTGGAACAGGGTTTCCGTTAAAACGGCGGATGTGGAGGCGGAGTACCGTCCCAACCAGCTTTTTGTTCAAAATTGCCGGATAGAAATGGAGAAGGGCGTTTTTGAGTTATTCGCCAACGGTTTTCTGGACGGTCAGATGTTTATGATGGGGCAGTCCACGGTTCCTCTGCAAACGATAGACCAATTGTTGAGCATAAAGGATGACGACTTTTTCATGAGCCGCTTTATCTTCCGCCAGGATTCCGGCTTGGAACTTTCTTTCCAGGGAACATTGGGCCTGTACAATCTGGAAAAGGCTTATGACCTGCAGGCTACTGTTTCCGCAACCAACACGCGTTACAGGGGGGTGGATTTGAAGTTCGCCCGGGCGGATGCCCATCTGGTGACGGACCAGCTGGTGCTGACCAATGTGACGACTGTTGTTTCCAACGGGAATTACCTGTCTTCCGCCGGGTTATCCGGAGGCCCTTCGGAATGCACGCTCAAGGCCAAGAGCATAGATTTCCGTTTTGTGCAGGATACGGTGGAAGTGCTTGGCCTGGAGGGACAGGCCTATCCCGGTTATACTCTGCGGATGTTTTCCGATAGTGCCGCCAGGGTTTTGAAGGAGTTTGTCTTTACTCGGCCCGTAACGCTTTCCGGAGGCGGCATGTTCCCGATGGGGGATGACATGAAGCTGATGAAGGGACGCATCCGCTTTGACGCTTCCGCCGGGCGCGTGCGCTATCCCTTGCTGGGTACCACGCTGGACCTCGGAAGAACAAAGGGAGAAGTGCTGCTTTCCCCGCAGTGGGTGGTTGTGGATAAGCTGAAGGGAACCATTTGGGACGGTTCCTTTACAGGCCGAGTGCTGGCTCAGATTGACGATGGGGATGCCCTGAACGGTTCTTTTGTCCTCCAGGACATGAACTTGACGTCCATTGGGAAATCCTATGACAAGAAGATGGAGAAAGCCACCGTGCACGGTGCCATTGAATTTTCCTCCAAGGGAGGCAGCATGAATTCTATTCAGGCGAAGGGGGAGGCAGCTCTGGTGCATGGCGACCTGGTGGAAATTCCCCTGTTCGGATTTTTGGGGGAAGCCCTCTCCAATTATATTCCGGGGCTGGGTCATCTGATCAATTATAAGATATCCAGGGCAGATTGCGATTTTTCCATTGAAAAGGGCTATGTGCGCACCAGTAATTTCGCGGCCCAGGGAAGCAACATGTCTCTGGAGGGTGGGGGCTGGATACGTCTTTCCGACTTGCAGATCAATTCGGATTTCAAGCTGGGGCTGCGCGGCCTGCCGGGGCTGATAACTTCCCCCGTTTTCCTGCTGGCAGGCGGGTTGTTCCAGGTGCGCGGCACGGGGCCTTTAAGCAATGTTTCCTGGAACTTCGCTCCGTTCTCCGGAGGGAAAGCCCCTGTTCCCCCTGCGCCGGCGTCCACCAGAAAGAGGTAGAGCATGGTAAAAGGATCATGAAAAAACATGAATAATCAGAGGGGGCGCCTTCCGCAGCCTGCGCGGAAGGCGCCCTTCCTTACTTTCCTTGATGGCTTCAGGTTGTTACTGAAGAACGTTCTAGAAACTCCGGGAGACACCGGCGTTGACGCGGTGGTACAGGGAGCCGCCTCTCGCTTCCAGGCCGTAGCCCGCGTACACGCTCCAGCGTTC
>ENA-UPWK01001219-UPWK01001219.1-human-gut-metagenome-genome-assembly--contig:-NODE-1219-length-20046-cov-5.336672_pt1 | contig 20046 bp, 19 predicted proteins | sample MGYA00250048_ERZ773373 | MGnify/ENA primary metagenome ERZ773373 (study PRJEB29103, sample SAMN06112059) | human gut metagenome | biome: human gut; feature: ankylosing spondylitis patient; material... | reverse complement strand
AGTCACCCCTGTGATATCACTATGCGGAGAGTGCCTGATCAGCCTCTTTTTATCTACGCCCGACACCCGGCAGGTGTCGTTCATCTCCTGGCTGAGCAGCAGCAGGCCCTCCCGGTCATCCCGGTCTGCGGCGGCCGGGGCGGCCTCGCCCCCCTCCGCCTCCGCCAGCTTGGCGGCCACGCGGGCTACAATTTCATTGAGCAGCGTTTGTTCCATGGCTTCCCCTCCTTTCTGTTCATGAATTTAAGGGGTTTATTCCAGGGTACAGTTCATGGCAATGCCTGTGGGGGTCACGAGGAAGGGGTTGGCCGGCTTAATGGTCCGGATTCCCGTCACCTTCTGGAAGATGTCCTCGATGCCCGTCAGGCAGCAGGTGCCGCCGCAGAGGTAAATGGTGTCCGTGTGGGCCTTATCCACATAGCGGCTCACGATCGTGGCCATCTTTTCCACCACGGGGCGCACCACGGGGAGGATCTCCCGGTGGCGCTTGTAGTCCTGCTTGATGGCCTCCGCCTCCTCGAAGGAGACGTGATAGTTGCCCGACAGAACCAGGGTCAGATGGGTGCCGCCGGTGGGCTCATCCTCGATCTGCACCACCTTGCCCTCCTTTAAAATAGCAAGGCCGGTGGTGCCGCCGCCGATGTCCACCACCACGCCGTCCTCAATCTGATAGATGGCGTTGGCAGCGCTGGGCTCGTCCAGGATGTTGGTCACCTCCAGGCCGGCGCCCTCCGCCACATACTGGTGGGTCTTGACACTGGATTCGGTGCCCGCGGGCATGGCGATGGCGCAGTTGACCAGCTCCGTGCCCAGGCGGGCCTCCAGTTTTTCCTTGAGCGACCGTACAATGCGCAGCGCGCCGGTGTAGTCCACCACCACGCCGTCCCGCAGAACCTGGGCCGCCTGCTTCTCGCAGGCCACGGGGTTGTTTTCCTCGTCCAGCACCACCAGCACAATGTAGGCGGTGCCCAGATCCACGCCCACCTTGAGCCGGCTTCCCACCGGCTTGAAGGTGGTTTTTTCGGATTCCTCCACACGGGCGAGGTAGTTGTTTACGCGGTCCAAGTCCATCATGTCGCTGGCGCTCCTTCTGTTGATTATCGGATGATCTTGCCGAGGGTAAAGCCGCTCACCAGAGCCGCGTTGGCCTCGTCCACGTCAATGTGCATCTTACAGCTAAATTCCGTGCTCACCCGGATGATGACATCCTGGAAAATCACGGGCCGCTCGCTCATCACGGCCACGGACACCCGCTGCTTGTCTTTCAGATCCAGCAGCTTGGAGTCCGGCGCGGTGACGTGGATGTGGTTGTGGGCGATGATCACGCCCTCCTTCAGCTCCAGCGTGCCGCAGGGGCCCTCAATGGTGATGGCCCCGGAGCCGGCCACGTCGCCGGACTCCCGGACGGGGGCCTTGACCCCCAGCTCCATGCAGTCGCTCTTGGACAGCTCCACCTGGGTGGCCTTGCGGGCCGGGCCAAGGACCGCCACGCGCTCCTTCCGGCCCTTGGGGCCCACCAGTGTGACCCGCTGCTCAGACAGGAACTGGCCCGGCTGAGAGAGCGGCCGCTTGGGCTCCAGCCTGGCGCCGGGCCCGAACAGCACCTCCACATCGGCCTGTGACAGATGCACATGCCGCGCGGAGACCTCCACCTCGACCAGTCCCGCCCGGTGGACCGCATCCATCACTGCGGATACGATTTGTTCCATATGCCTGTTCCTCCTCAGCGGTACTGGCCCGCCAGGTACATGCACATCATGATATGAATGGCGCTGGACAGGCGGTTGAGTTCCTCGATGATATCTTTCCGGGTGTATTTGTTGCCCACCCGGAAGGCCTCGGTCGCCGCTACCTCCGTCTCACGGACAGCGGCGCGGAGCTGGTTGAGCAGCGCATAATCCCTGCCCATGGTGTAATCGGGCAGCTGCATGTACTGCACGCCGAAGAACTTCTGCGGATTGTGGGAACGCTCCCGCAGCTCGGCGTGGGTGAGACCAATGATGGTCTCGTTCTTGAACGCCTCGTCCAGTGCATCACAGCGCATCATCTCCCGGAGGATGCCCAGGATGTTCCCCAGGTCGTCCACCAGCTTCTGGCAGCCGCCCTCGGCGATCTGAACCTGATCCAGCACCACCAGGGCCTGGAGGCTGTCCAGCTTGCCGCGGAAATGGATGCGGGGGTGATCCTTGGCCACCAGCACGTTGCCGAACAGCTGGGTCATATGCTCCGGCTTTTCCATGTAGTAGGCGCCGGTCTCATAGTCCACATACTTGGGCTTTGGGGGCTCCGGGGCGCACATCACAGTCGGGACGACCGGCTGGGCGGCCGGGGCGGCCGCGGGGGCCGGCTCCGCCGGCTGCCCCCCTGCGGCCACTTTGATTTTGCGCTGCTGAAGATATTCCCGCGCCGCGGGCGTCAGTATTTTCCCCTCCGGGATGTAGTAGACCTCTGGCTGGGTGTTCCGCAGCTCCACCCGGAGGAAATCTTCTGTAATTGCCTTCACGCGCTCCACCCCTTCCTATGGTTGATGGGACACGGGCTACGCCCGTATCTTACTTCGCCAGGGAGGGCAGGATGGACTCCACCTCGTTGTGGGGACGGGGGATGACGTGCACGGAGATCAGCTCGCCCACGCGCTCGGCCGCAGCCGCGCCCGCGTCGGTGGCCGCCTTGACCGCGCCCACGTCGCCGCGAACCATCACGGTCACCAGGCCGCCGCCCACGTGCTCCTTGCCGATCAGGGTGACGTTGGCCGCCTTGACCATGGCATCGGCCGCCTCGATGGAGGCCACGAGACCCTTGGTCTCGATCATACCCAGAGCTTGCATCATATTCGCCATTTGTGATCCTTCCTTTCACAGGTAAACCGCGCTGTACGCGGATGAGATTGGGTTACAGCTTCTGGAGCTTACCGATGATCTGGCGGACGATGTCGTCCACATCGATGTTCTCCAGAGAGGGAGCCGTGCGGCAGACGCCGTCGGAGCAGTCCGGCACGGAGGCGCGGATCTCGTCCAGCTCCTTGAGGCCATAGGCCACATACCGCAGGTTGAGCAGGTGCATGGGGCCCACGTTCTCCGAGGTGGCGGAGCCGCCCACGGCGCCGCAGCCCAGGGTCAAAGCGGGCTGGAGGGCGGTGGTGCCGCCGATGCCGCCCAGGGCGCTGGGGGTGTTCACCATCACGCGGGAGGCGGGCACCCGGCGGGCGAAGTAGTCCACCATCTTATCGTCGTTGGTGTGCATAGAGAAGGTGTGGCCCGCGCCTTCGTAGTGGAGGATCTCACAGACCTTCTCGCACACCTTCTCGTAGTTCTCGGCGGTGTAGAAGGCCAGGATGGGTCCCAGCTTCTCGTTGGAATAGGGATGGCCGCGGCCCACGCCGGTCTCCTTGGCCACCAGCACGCGGGCGGTGGCGGGAACCTTCTCCAGGCCGGCCAGATTGGCGATGGTCTTCACGCTGCGGCCCACGATCTCGGGGTTCATGGTGCCGTTGGCCCGCAGAATGAAGCGGCCCAGCTTCTCCCGCTCCTCGTCGTCCAGGAAGTAAGCCCCCTGGCGCTCCATCTCGGCCTTGACGGCGGGCACCATGTCATCGTCGCAGATGATGGACTGCTCGCTGGCGCAGATGGTGCCGTTGTCAAAGGTCTTGGAATCCAGGATGCGCTTCACCGCCAGGGGCAGGTCGCAGGTCTTCTCCAGGTAGGCGGGGCCGTTGCCGGGGCCCACGCCGATGGCGGGGGTACCGGAGGAGTAGGCCGCCCGCACCATGGCGGAGCCGCCGGTGGCCAGGATCATGGCCACGTCGCGGTGGCGCATGAGGTTGTCGGTGGCCTCCATGGTGGGGATGGTGATGCAGGAGACCAGGTTCTCATTGCCGCCCGCCTCGGCCACCGCCTGCCGGATGACCTTGACGGTCTCCAGGATGCAGCGCAGGGCCGTGGGGTGGGGGGAGAACACGATGGCGTTGCCCGCCTTGATGGCGATCTCCGCCTTGTAAAGCGCAGTGGAAGTGGGGTTGGTGGAGGGGATCAGGCCGGCGATCACGCCCACGGGCACCGCGATGGTGCGCAGGCGCTTGGCGTCGTCCCGGCTGATCTCTCCGATGGTTTTCATATCCTTGATGTGCTCGTAGACACCGCGGCTGGCAAAGATGTTCTTGATCACCTTGTCGTCCACGATGCCGAAGCCGGTATCCTCGTTGGCCATCTGGGCCAGCCGGCGGGCGTTGCGCACGCCCGCGTCGGCAATGGCACGCACAATGCGGTCCACCTGGGCCTGGTCCATCCGGGCCAGCTCCTGCTGGGCCTCCTTGGCCGCCTCTACCAGCTCCCGAACCTCCTGCATGGACAGGAGATCTTTATCGATTAGCTGCATACAGTTCCATTCCTTTCGCTGAACTCATGCCGGGGGCAGTCTCAAACCGCGAAGCATGCTCAGTTGTTTTGCTCCGCCAGGAACGCCGTGATTGCCGCGAGAAGCTCTTCCTTCTTGGCAAACCGGATCTCCTTGCGCGTCATGCTGGTCAGGCCGATCTGTCTGGCCACGGCCCGCAGTTTTACCACCGCCATATGCTCCAGCTCCTCCGTGGTCAGGCTGGCGGGCTCCATCACCGCGCCATCGCTCTCCTGCTCCTCCGGCTCCAGCGGCTCACCCTCCTCCGGCTCCGGCTCAGGGGCCGGGGCGGGAGGCGTGGGGGGAACCGGCTGGTCTGGTTCGGCGGGGATGTGTCCCAGGATTTCTTCCAGCTCCTCATGGGGTCTGGGGATCACGTGGACGGAAATCAGGGTTCCCACCCGTTCCGCCGCTGCGGCACCGGCGTCTGTAGCCGCCTTGACGGCGCCCACATCCCCTCGGACCATGATGGTCACCAGGCCGCCGCCCACATGCTCCTTGCACTGGAGGGTGACGTTGGCAGCCTTGACCATGGCATCGGCCGCCTCAATGGAGGCGACCAGGCCGCGGGTTTCAATCATACCCAATGCCTTCATATGTACCTCCGTTCATGGGCCCGTGCGGGCCCGGTCGCTCTGCCGGTCAGACCTTGGGCTGGTCGGCGACGGACTCGACGGCGGCGGCGAAGGCGTCACAGGCGGACTTGCAGGCGGACTGGCTGCCGGTCAGCAGGGCGCCGCCAAAGTTGGTCTCAGACGGGGGGGCGTACAGCACGCACATCCGCACGTCGGCGGCCTTCAGCGCGGCATCCACGCCGTACATGGCCTCCAAGGGAGGCGCAATCAGGTAGGCAATGGCCTCGCCTTCGGCAATGCCGCAGCCCTCGGACAGGTAGGAGCCGGTGCGGGAGATGCAGTGGGCATAGTAGCAGATGCTGTCGTCGTCATTGGCGGAGACAAAGTGGCACACATTCTCGATCATGTCCACGCAGGCCTCCAGGCCGGCCTTGGCCTCGGCGGGGTTGGGCGCGGCCAGGATGCCGATGATCTCGCCGGCCAGCTTGGTGTTGGCGTTGGCGGCGCCGGCGTAGAAGCTCTTGGCGTAGACAACCTTGCAGTCGGCCTTCTTGGTGGCCTCGTCCAGGGCGGTGTAGGTCACATCGTCGCTGTCGGCAGTAACGATGGCCAGGGACTTCTGGTCAGGGGTCAGGCCCAGCTCCTTCGCCATGTCGGGAGCCACGTTGGGGATAATGCGAGTCGCCAGTACATGTGCGGGCAACGGATCGCGTTTCATATTGATTTTCCTCCCTGCTCTTACAGTTTCAGATCGGTACCGCTGGCCTTCTTATCCAGCATGATCTTGATGATTTCCGCGATGTGGGCGCCGGCCTCGGCGGGGATGGTGCCGGCCCGGTGGATGTTGGACACCACGGTGCGGCGGGCCTCAGGCATGCCCACGGTGGCCTTGTAGGCGATGTAAGCGGACATGGACTCGGCGGTGATCAGGCCGGGACGCTCGCCGATCAGGGTGCAGGTGACGGTGGCGCCGGTCAGCTCGGAGATCTCATCCATGACGCCCACGCGGCCATACTTCACGAAGAAGGGGGTGCCCACGTCGATCTTGTAGCTCTCCAGGCCCTGCATGATGGCGGGCAGCAGATCGCCGATGTTGGCGGCCACGGCGGCGGAGGACAGGCCGTCCGCCACGTAGATCTGAACGGTGGGGTTCTTCTTGCACTTGGCCTTGATGGTCTCCACGGCCTCGGGGCTGAGCTTGCGGCCCAGATCGGGGCGGGTCAGATAGGTGTCCTTGCTGTCGCACTGGGTCTGCACCGTCCACAGGCCCATCTTCTCCACGAACTCGGCGTCCACGTCGTTAAACACGGCGTCCTGGGCGGCGGAGTGGGCGGCGCGGAACTCCAGCTGGGGCAGGGTGTTGTAGCGGGCGCCGGCCTTGCCGATGCCCAGACGGCAGGGAGCGTTCATCTTCAGCTCGGCATACTCCTCGCCGTTCTCAGGGTTCTTTACCAGATACTGCTTGCGGATGTCGATCTCCGTGATGTCGGGGATGCAGCCGTCCTCAACCTCCGGCGCAGACTCACACGCACAAGCGGCAGCGGCCTTCTCGGCGGGCTTGGCGCCGGACACATTCATTTCCGTCAGCACCTGCTCAATGATGCTTCTCAGATCTTTCTCGTCCATTCTTCGCTCCTCCTTACTTCTTCAGGAACACGGAAGCGTCGCCGGCCTTGGGCGTCAGCTTGCCATTCTCAGAGAAGCCCATCTTCTCCAGCCACATGTCGAACTCGTGGATGGGGCGCAGGCCAAAGACCTCGCGCAGGGCAGCAGCCTCATGGTAGCCGGTGCACTGGTACATCAGCATGCAGTCGTCGCCCTCGGGCACGCCCATGATGTAGTTGCAGCCGGCGGCCACCAGCAGGGTCGCCAGGTTCTCGATGTCGTTCTGGTCGGCCTTCATGTGGTTGGTGTAGCAGGCGTCGCAGCCCATGGGGATGCCGGTCAGCTTGCCCATGAAGTGATCCTCCAGGCCGGCGCGGGTGACCTGCTTGGAATCGTACAGGTACTCGGGCCCGATGAAGCCGACGACGGTGTTGACCAGGAAGGGGTTGTAGCGCTTGGCAAAGCCATAGCAGCGGGCCTCCATGGTGACCTGGTCCCAGCCGTTGTGGGCCTCGGAGGAAAGCTCAGAGCCCTGGCCGGTCTCAAAGTACATGACGTTGGGGCCGGTGCAGGTGCCGCGGGACAGCATGGTGGCGCGGCCCTCGTCCAGCATGGCGGCGTTCAGGCCGAAGGCCTCGTTGCCCTTCTGGGAGCCGGCGATGGACTGGAACATCAGGTCGAGGGGAGCGCCGAACTTGTTGGCGGCCTCGGTCTGGGTGGTCACGTGGGCCAGCACGCAGATCTGGGTGGGAACCTCCCACTTGCGCTTGAACTCGTCGAACATCTTCAGGATGCGGGCCACGCTCTCCACGGAGTCGTCCACGGGGTTCAGGCCGATGACGGCGTCGCCGCAGCCCAGGGACAGGCCCTCCATCACGGACGCGATGATGCCATTGGGATCATCGGTGGTGTGGTTGGGCTGCAGACGGGAGGAGAAGGTGCCGGGCAGACCGATGGTGGTGTTGCAGTGGGCGGTCACGCGCATCTTCTTGGCGGCGTAGATGAGGTCCAGGTTGCTCATCAGCTTGCACACGCCGGCAACGATCTCAGAGGTCAGGCCGCGGGAGGCCCGGCGGATCATGTCGGGGGTGGTCTGGGTATCCAGCAGCCACTCGCGGAACTCGGCCACCGTCATATTCTTATACTCGTTAAAGATGGTCTCGTTGACAGAATCCTGGATGATCCGGGTCACCTCGTCCTCCTCATAGGGGACGGCGGGGCAGTTGCGCAGATCGTTCAGGGTCAGATTGGAGAGCACCACCTTGGCGGCCACTCTCTCCTCTGCGGTTTCGGCGGCAATGCCTGCCAGCTTGTCGCCGGATTTTTCCTCGTTTGCCTTCGCCATGACTTCCCGAATCGATTTGAACTCGTACACATGGCCGAACAGCTTTGTCTTCAGGATCATGCTAGTTCACCTCTCATAAGTCCTAACATTTAAGAATTGAAAATCAAGGTCTTGATCACTACGGGCAGCACCTGCCCGCCTGCAATGGGCTCGCCGATATCGATGTAGTCGCCGCTCAGGGTGCGGATACCGTCAATGCAGATGACGTCCTTCTCCCGCTTGAGCAGTACGTTCAGCGCGTTTCCGAGCACCTTTCCGATATCGTTCTCCACCACCACGACCAAGGGATACCTGCTGCTGATCACCTCCTTCGTGCTCTCAATGATAGCTGCCGCCAATGCCTGAATGTCCGCAAAGCTGGTGCGCTTTTCTCCGGTAAAAGCGATCGCAAGCTGCTCCGCTTTTCCCTCAGGCATATACAGCGGCATCTGATTCAAAATGGAAGCCTTCAGCGTTTCCAGCGACGCCTCGTCTTCCTCGGACACCTTAAGAATGGGGACATTTTTCAGGGGGAGCGTGCCCTTCTCATAGTGGATGGTGCTCCCGCTGACCTCGGTGGTATGGGTTCCCGCCCCTACCACGGTGGCCCGGATGGTCTCGATGGAGGTAAAGCGCTCCACCCGGCTCAGATCCGGGTCGGCCCGAATGGCCTTTCCCAGGAGGACGCCGATGTCGCCGAAGCGGAACACGTCGCCCTCCATCTCCTGATAGATGCAGTCCGCCACGCCGCCGGAGTAGGTCACCGCGCGGATGGCCGGCTGCTCCGGGAGGGGCTTTCCGCTGTTGGTATACAGACCGGCGTGGTGGCTGTCCGCCCCCGCCAGGCGGAGGGCCTGGGCCAGTTGGGCCGCCATGAGGCGGCACACGCCGTAGAGCTGCTCGGGATAGGCCCGGTCGCCCACCGCCAGCGAGATTCCGTTGGCGGCGGCCAGGGCCTGGATCTTGGGGAAAATGTAGCTGATGCGGCCGTTTTCCACCTTGATGAGCCGCCCGCCGATGTCCAGGCAGCAGGTCCCCCGCAGCACGCCCTTCTCATAGACGGCGATGTTGCTGGTCCCGCCGCCGATGTCCACATTGGCGATGGCCGTGCGCTTTTCCTTGGACAGGGCGTCGGTGCCCGCCCCCCGGGCGGAGAGCACCGACTCCAGATCCGGTCCGGCGGTGGCCACCACGAAGTCTCCGGCCAGGTCGGACAGAGCCTCCAGCACCTCGTTGGCGTTCTCCTTCCGGGCGGTTTCGCCGGTGATGATCACCGCACCCGTGCGGAGCATCTCCGGCGTCATGCCGGCCGCCTGGTACTCCTCCCGCACAATCTGTTTGACCGCCTCCGCGTCGATCTCCGTGGCCGAACGCAGGGGCGTAAAGTAGATCTTGCTGCGGTAGACCACCTCTTTGTCCACAATGTCGATGCGCGGCACGGTGTAGCTGCTGGCCCGGTTTTCGATGGTCAGCCGGCTGAAAATGAGCTGGGTCGTCGAGGTGCCGATATCGATGCCCACGCTGAGGATCACTTCATGCAACTTGCTTCACCCGCTTCCTGAGAGTTCAATGCAAAACGGAGCCCGGGTACAGAGAATCCCTCTGTATCCGAGCTCCGTCGCTCGTCTGTTCCAGCCGTCGTTACGTCACGTCGGCCGTTCCGATGATCTGATTTTTAAAGTCGAATCTGGCGCAGGTTCCCTCGGGGCCCGACTCGATCTCCAGGTTGCCCCGCAGCTTGTCCTTCACCAACGTCTGCACGATGGACAGCCCCAGGCGGTTGCCCTCCGTGTTGGCCACATCGAATCCGCCTCCGTTGTCGCTGACCTGGATGCTGGAGTACAGCTTCCCCTGCTCCACGACGATCCGAATCTCTCCGGAAGAGCGGTCCTGGAAGGCGTACTTCAGGGAGTTCTGAAGCAGTTCGTTGATGATGATGGCCACCGACGTGGCGATGTCGGAGTCCACCTGAAAGTCCCCGCCCTCCATGGTAATGGTGACATAGCATTTGGGGTTGGAAAAATACCGCATGGTATTGTTCTTTATGTTCAGGATGACCTCCCCCAGCATGACCTCGTCCACACCGCTCTGACCCAGCAGCTCGTGGGTGCTGGCAATGGAGAGAATCCGGTTCATGCTCTCCCCCAGCACCTGCCGCGTCTCCTCGCTGTCGGTGCGGCGCGTCTGTAGGCGCAGGAGGCTGGCAATGGTCTGGAGGTTGTTCTTCACCCGGTGGTGGATCTCCTTGATGGCCACAGACTTGAGAATCAGCGCCTGCTCCTGCTCCCGCCGCCAGGTTACGTCCTGAATGATCACGGCGAAGGCCGCCCCCGCCGAGTTGAGCTGGATGTGCTTGATGTCCAGCACCAGATTGCTCACCGTAGTCTCCACATAGGAGTAGCCGCTGCACTCCTCGCTGTTGCCGTCCTGTTCCACCAGGCGGACGTTCTCATAGGGCTGTCCTAGAATGTCCTCAATGTAGCCCAGCCTCCGGTACAGATCCTGGGCCAGGGAGTTGCGGAAGGTCACGATGCCGCTACGGTCTACCATGAGGAGCGCCTCGTCGATACACTCGGTGAGCCAGTTGTTCTCCGGCACCATCTGAGCCAGGGCGTGGGCGATGGTCTCAAAGCTCTGCTGCGAGAAATGAATCCGCTCACTGACCTGCCTCTGCTCGTCCACCCGCTTCTCCAGGATCAGCACGCCGATGATATGGGAGCCGTTGCGGATGGGCTCTACCGACTGGATCGTGCTCCCATTCTCCTGGGTCACGGCCTTCATCTGCTTGGTTCCCACCCCCAGGCGGAAGGTGCGGGCCACCGCCGGCTCGTTCTCCGGCTTGGCCAGCAGTCCCACAACCGTGTTCTTGTAGGACGACGGCACACATTCCGGTTTGGCCTCCGCCACCACGATGGCGTTCCCGTCCCGTCCGGGGCAGTCGATGAAGATGTCCGCGCCCTCCAGATTGGCCAGAGGCTGCAGCGTCTCTGACATGTGCTCGATGATGCGGATCTCTTCATCGGACAGATCGGTATACTTTCTGCAGAGGGACCAAATCACATTCACCTGTCAACCCCCGCCTTTCACGAGGATCATCTCCGCCACCCGGCGCATGGAAAGGCCCTTGAGCTGACTGAGCTTGCGTATATAGTGGTACGCCTCCTGCTCCGACAGGTTCTGCTCCTGCATCACCTGTCCCTTGGCTTTTTCAATGATGCTGCGGTTGGCCAGCCGCTCGGAAACCTTGGCCATGTCCTTGCGCAGCCGTTTCATCTCCTTGCTCTGGGCCACAACCAGCTCGATGTTGGGAATCAGCGACTTCTCGTCGATGGGCTTGACCAGATAGCCGCTGACGCCGTAATCCTTGGCCTGCTCCACGAACTCCCGCTCACTATACGCCGTGAGCATAATGATCGTGTCCGCCAGCTCCTCCTCATAGATGATCTTGGCCGCGGCCAGTCCGTCCAGAAACGGCATCTTGATGTCGAGCAGAACGAGATCCGGATGGTAGAGCTTGCAGTTCTCCACGGCATCAAACCCGTCGGAGACCTCTGCAACAACCGTATACCCGCCTTCCGTAAGCAGTTCTTTCAAATCCATTCTGCTGATCGGCTCATCGTCTGCAATGACGACACGGATCGCATCCTTTTCCATGCGGCTCCTCCTGACTTCAAAGGAAATCCAGATGCCTTACCAAGGCTTCCACGCCCTCGCCCGTCACGCTGCTGACGACAAAGATCTCACCCGCGCCGGCTGCCTTCAAATACTGCCTCGCATTTGAAATCTCATGCTCAGACGCCAGATCCGACTTTGTCACAACCCCCACGCAGGGCTTTGCAAACATGCTGCTGTAGGCGGGCGGGAACATGCTCCCCTTCTCGGTGGCGTCCTGGACCAGCACAATCGTGTCCGCGTCGGCGGCCGTCACCATGAGGGCCCCGCGAAAATAGCGCCGCTCCAGATACTCGCCCGGTGTGTCAATCATACTCTGGTTGACAATCTGTACGGTCTGGGTCTTGTGGTACTGCAGTTCCTCGTGGTTGATCCGCTGGCAAAGCGTTGTTTTGCCGGCCGTGGAGCGGCCGATCAGGATAATGCGTCTTTTTCTCTCCATTGCATCACGTCTTGGTGATGGGGGCCGATGCAAAGCCCATCATACCGCACAGGGTATTCATAACCTCCGTCAGCGCCGACTGTACCGCCGCCACATCGCCGGTGATGACCAACGAGCCGTTGAAGCGGTCCACAAAGCCGATGGACACGTTGGCCGACTTGGTGGCCACATCGGCGGCGATCATGGCCGCCTCACTGGGGGTGATGGTAAAGATCCCAATGGCGCCGGAGGCGTCGATCAGTCCCAGCTTCAGGTACAGATCCTCGGTGGGGTTTGCGATCACATGGGCCAGGGTGACCTGCTTGCCGGGTACAAATTCCTGTATAATCCGCTTTTTCTCATCAAGCTCAATCAAATCGGCACGCTCCTCCTAAAAACCGCTGGAAACAGCGGGCTGTCCCCCCTATCATGCCACAGGGCCGGGCAGCCTATCCTGCGTAAACGCGCTGCGGTGTTTTCCGCAACACCGGCAGGGGGTTCACAGGCGTACGGGGCGAAAAAACAAAAAAAGCCCCCAGAATTTCAAGTCAAAATTCTTGGGAGCTACATCGCTCTTGATCGTTTACCAGGCGAGCCGTACTAACGCCGCACGAATCCGCCCTTCCACTATACGCATCTCTATCATTTTTTCTGGCTCATTTTAACAGAAATTTGCGGAGTTGTCAATCCGAAATATCATTTTACGCCAAATTCCTCCGCCGCGCAATTGCGCGGCGGAGGAGCTCTGTCAGGGCAATTTCCCGCTGTAGGCCTTGCGGAAGATCTGTTCAATTTCCTCCGCCGTGCAGCTTCTGGGGTTCGTGGCGGTGCAGCGGTCGGCCAGGGCCGCCTCCGCCATGTCGTGCACCGCCTCCTCGAACTCCGCCGCGTTCACGCCCGCGGCCTGGAGGGTGGAGGGCATGTTCAGCTTTTCGATGTACCGCCGGGCGGTGCGAATGAGGTTGAGGGCGCTCTGGCGGACACTGCTGCTCTCCAGCTCCAGCAGGCGGGAAATACGGGCATATCGCTTGGCGGTGGAGGTGAGCTGCTCGGCGCAGCCGGCGTTGAAGCTCATCACATAGGGCAGCAGGATGCCGTTGGCCCGGCCATGGGGGATGTGGAACCGGGCGCCCAGGGCGTGGGCCATGCCGTGGTTGAGGCCCAGGCCGGAGTTGGAGAAGGCGATGCCCGCCAGGCAGGAGGCGTTGTGCATCCCCTGCCGGGCCTTGCGGTCCTCGGGGTTCTGATAGGCGGGCAGCAGGTGGCGCTTGACCAGCTTGATGGCCTTTTCCGCCGCCGCGTCGGAGAAGTCGGAGGCCTCGGTGGACACAAAGGCCTCCACCGCATGGGTGAACACGTCGATGCCGGTGTCCGCCGTCACGGTAGGGGGCACGCTGGTGGTCAGCTCCGCGTCCAAAATGGCGATGTCGGGCAGCAGGCTGTCCTCCACCAAGGGATATTTGACCCCCTTCTCCTGGTCGGTGATCACCGCAAAGCGGCTCACCTCCGAGCCGGTGCCGCTGGTGGTGGGGATGGCGATGAACTTGCAGTCCCGCATGTCCCGCTCCCGGGCGGCGAAGAACACGATTGCCTTGGCCGCGTCGATGGCGGAGCCGCCGCCGAAGGCCACCACCGCATCGGGCTGGAACTCCAGGATCTGCTCCACGCCTCTGGTGACGGTGGCGATGTCCGGGTCGGCCTGCACGTCGGAGAAGATCTTGAACTCGCCGCCGTTGCGCAGCAGCCGGTCGGTGACATAATTCGTTTTGCCGCTCTCGGCCATGAACTTGTCCGTCACCAGAAAGACCCGGTGCAGCCGCTGGGCCAGCGCGTCCATGCCACCTCCGATCATAATTTTTGTACGAACACTGAAGGCGTCCATATGCTGCTCCTTTCTGCCGGTAGAAATACAAAAAGCGCCCTGAACCGCTGTTCAGGACGCTGCATCGCTTCCAAAAGCCCTGCCGCTTCCTCGCAGCATGGCCAGTCTCACTTTACCCCATGGCGCAGCCCTCTGTCAAGCCTTTTCTTCCGCCAGGGCTCAATTTTTTTCGTTCGGCAAACTGCGGGTTGACTTTCGCGGCAAATGCTGACATAATGGGGCTCGTCAAAGCAGGTGCGCATGGAACCGTCTGGTTCCGCCCGGCACGGGCTCCCCCGTGCCCCCGCGGGCGCTGTCCAGCCAGCCCCGCCCCCTGCGCCGGCCTCCGGCGCGGCAAGTAAATAGACTCTCTGTTTCACAGAAAGGAATCGGTTTTGATGGATATCAGATTCGTTCTCCCTTCTGAGGTGGAGCAGCTGGCCCGGAATGTGGTGACCTCATTCCCCTCCAAGACGCCGGCCGCCCTGCTCCAGAACATGGAAGGCGAACTGCACCGTCCGGACGAGGGCCGTTACCTCGGCTGTTTTGACGACGATGGAACCCTGCTGGGTTCCATCCTGATGATGGATTTCACCCTCAACGTCAGAGGTGTGATGATGCCTATGGGGGCCGCAGCCTATGTCTCCGCAAACTTTCTCCACAAGAAAGAGCGGGTGGCCTGCACGCTCCTGAAGGTGTTGATGCGGTATTACGCCAAACAGGGGACGCCGATCGGCTGTCTCCACCCCTTCAATCCCGCGTTCTATGCCAACATGGGATACGGTTACTGCAACGAAAACTATCTCTACCAGCCCAAGCCCTCCGCGATCCGCTCCTACGGCGACAAGTCCGGGCTGTCCTATGCCCGGCCGGAGGACCGGCAGGAGATTCTGGACTTCTACCGCGCCTATGCGGCGCGTACCCACGGTGCAACGGTCCACCACTATATGGACCCCCACCGGATCTTCGACATGCCCTACGTGGTGGTCTGCCGCCGGGACGGCCGGCTCACCGGCTACTTCACCTTCGATTTCGTGGCGGTGGATCACTACACCGACATGTACCACGATCTGCTCGTGCCCGAGATGGTGTATGAGGATCTGGATACGCTGCGGCAGTTCATGACCTTTTTCGCCTCCCAGGTGGATCAGATCGAGCGGGTGCGTATCCTCTCCCCCGACCCCAGCCTGACTATGCTGTTCCACAACCCGGACACAGGCGAGAACCGCGCGCACGACGGCTGCATCCATGAGGTGGCCCGCCGCACAATGGGCTACATGGCCCGTATCTTCGATGTGCCGGCCTACTTCCGCATGCAGAGCCGCTGTGAGTTCCCGGTCAGCCGTCCCTTTGTGCTGGCCCTCCAGGTGGATGACAACTTTATCGAGGGCAACAACGGCACCTTCCTGCTGAATATATCCGGAAGCACGGTGGAGGTGGTTGAGCATGCTCAGCCCGACGTCACCCTTTCCGCCGATATCTCCACCCTCTCTTCCCTGGTGATGGGCGCTTTCTCTCTGGACGAGGCCCTTCGCCTGGGCCGCCTGACCCTCTCCGACCACGGCTACGCTGCCGACGTGCAGCGCGCCATCGGCTGGAGCAGGAAGCCCGTGAACTTCACCTATTTCTGATCCTGTCCGTGCAAGCACAGCAAGGCCGGGGCGGCAGAAGCCGCCCCGGCCTGTTTTTGTCCCTCACCGCTCCAGAAAGGCGGCCAGCGCCACATCGTACTCCGGCAGCCCATTGGCCGCCCACAGCAGCTCGATGCCCAGCTCCTGCCGGGCCAGCGCCGCCAGATCAAAGCCGAACGCGGAAAAGGAGTAGCGCATCCGCCCCGGATTCCGGCAGGGCAGCCCGTCCCGCCGGGCGCAGCGGGCGCATAGCTCGCACCGCCCCGCCGCGATGGTCCACGCCCCGCTCCGGGTCTGCTCCAGCGCCAGAAGGGTTTCCAGCAGTACCCGCTTGGCTGGTCCATAGGACGCCCGGCGCACCGCCTCAGCCCCCTCCGCCGTGGACACCTCCCGGCGCGTCTGTGCATCATAAAATACCTGCATGCCCAGCACATGGGCCGTCCGAAAAGGCCGCAGGGCCTCCGCCGCCGACGGCACCCCCGGCGGGCAGGACCAATCGTTTCCGTAGTCCGGGCAGGCCCGGCAGGCCTCCCGGAATCGCTCCGGGAAGCAGTATTCCCCCAGCAGGCGCTCCACCGGGAGCTCCGCCGCCGTTATCCTGGTCTGATACATTTAACCGCCCCCATCGGCGTTTTCTCTGCGTCCTATTATAGCGCATTTTCCGGCAAATGGGAACTCCCGTTTTCCGCCCGGCCGGATATTCTGTAGGGGCGGGGCTTGTCCCCGCCCGCGGGCGGCCATAAAGGCCGCCCCTACATTTCCGGGGTTCCGTTTCCGGCAGGCTATCTCACGGCGCTTGTATGTAGGGGCGGGTACCCACACCCGCCCGGGGCTGGCCGGTGGCCCGGAAAGACGTGCCGATGTGGGCATCGGCCCCTACAAAGTTCTGTTACACGGGCGGCTCCTGCGGCCGCCCCTACATTTCCGGGGTTCCGCTTCCGGCAGGCTATCTCACGGCGCTTGTATATATGGGCGGGTGCCCACACCCGCCCGCAGGCCGTCCAGCAGGACAAGATCCCCGCGTCCGGCGGTATGCCGGGCGCGGGGGTGCCCTAATCTTCAGAGGGGGTAATGAGAATGGCAAATTATACGGAACACTATCAATTACATCAATGGGAACCGGAGGACAGCTTTCTCCGCACCGACTTCAACGAGGACTTGGGAAAAATTGACGCCGCCTTACAGGATGTCAACACCCTGGCCGCAGGCCGGGCGGATGTCATAACCGGAACCTACACCGGCAACGGGGCGGCCAGCCGAAGCATTGAACTGGGCTTTACCCCAAAGGCGGTACTGCTGCTCCTGTCGACAGGGCATATGAGTAACGCCTACATCGGGTATCGCTACGGCGGCCTGGCTTTTGAAGGCGCCCCCGTAACCACGGACTGGGAGTCCAAAGGCGGCACCCCCGTGCTGAATATCGTCTCAGGCGGGTTTCAGGTCTACTATGACTACGACGAAGACGTTTTTACCAACCGTGACAGATACGTCTATCGCTATCTGGCTCTGCGGTGAGGGCAAAGTGAGAACCCCCGTGCATGCGCACGGGGGTTCTTGCTTTTGGCCATACGTCCGGGGGCGATTAATCGCCGGAGGTAACGGTATAGTTAATGGTGATATTCACGCCGTCCACAGTCAGAGTAACGGTCTTGCTGCCGCTAATGCTAGAGATACCATCATCGGCCAAAGCCTTGACCAGGGTGTTGGCACTGTCGCCAGTGGTCAGACTCTTGTCGCTGGAATCGTACCAGTTGCTGCCCTGGAGGGGCCCATTGTTATCCCACACGTAGGTCACACTGTCATACACGATGGTGGTAGCGCCCTGGCGGTGCAGGGAGCCCAGGAAGCGGGCGGTATCCCAGACAATGGAATTGGACTCGCTATCAATGGCGGACTGCTTAAAGGAGGCAGCCACAGTGGAGCCGGTGGAGCTCCAAGTACCGTGGGCAACATAGTCACCCTGGTCGCCGTTCTCCCCCCCAAGCGCCGTCGTCACTCTTCACGGCCTCAGAGACGGCCTCCTCAACCTCAGCCACAGTCTCATCAGTGATGATGCTGTTGTCCTCGTCCACATAGACCTCAATCACAGCGTCGTCATCGTAAACAGCGGAGATCACGCCCTTGAAGTTGTCCTTCTCATAGTCGCGGGCCAGACGGCTGGGAGTGGTGGTCTTGCCGGTGCCGCCATCGTTCAGGAAGATGGTGTACTCGTCGGCCAGAGCCAGATCCACACCGCCGAAGGACAGCACGCCGGAGGAGTAGGTGATCTTGGAGTCGACGTTCCAGACGCGCAGGTCGTTGCCGGAGACGGCGTTGTCGATGCGGTTCAGATCGCTGGTGTTGACATAGCCGTCAGCGTCGTAGGTCACATTGCCGTACAGGCCAATCTCTACACCACTGGTGCTGTTCAGGTTGACAGTGCCGATCTCGCCGTTGACAATGGCGTCAAAGACATAGTAGTCGTTGTCGTCGGCATCCTGGCTGGACTCGTAATCGGTGTCCAGGATGTAGATGCGGTCGCCCGCCACGCTGCCGGACACACCCAGCTCGCCAGTCTCACCGTTGATGAACAGGTAGTCGGCATAGCCGTTGTCGTCCAGGATCGCGGCAACCTCAACCTGAGCGGAAGCGGTCACGTCGGGTACGTTGCGGATGCCGGTGTAGACATTCACATTGTCGCCGCGGCGGATCACGAACACGGTATCGTTGTTCAGGCGGACAGTTTCGCCATCCAGAGTGATGCGGGTGTCGCCAGTGCTGATAACAGTGTCAGAGTCAAGGGTGGCAGAAGCAGACTCGGCATCCTTCACCGCAGTCAGCTCATAGGTGCCGTCGTTCTGCTCGTCATAAGCATACCACTTGTTCTCGGCATCGTTGTTCTCCCAGGACAGATCGTCGCTGTTAGAGACCTCGATAACAGCAGTGGTGCCGTCCACGAAGTAGGCCTTGGCCTCATAGCTCTTGTTGACACCGCCAATCTGGGCCTTGCTGGTGATGAACACGTAGTCGTTGGAAGCCTCCACGCCGTCAGCGTAAATGACATAGCCGTAAGTATCCAGAACCAGATCGTAGTCGTCCTTCAGGTTGTAGGTGCTGCTATAGCCCTGGCTGTACTCGTACTTGGTGCCGTCCACAGTGACGTTCTTGTCCTTGGTGTAGGCAGTCACGGTGCCGGAGACGACTTCGGCAGCCTGAATGGTCTTGACCTCGTCGCCCACAGCGGTGATCAGGACATAATCGCCGTCCTCAAATGCGGACAGGTTTTCAAAGTCGTCGGCAGACAGGGTGGTATTGACAGCGGGGAAGGTATCCAGGCCCAGATCATCCAGCTCCAGCTCCTCGTTCTCCTCGTCATAGTCGCCGTCCACCTGAGCCACGTAGGTGTGAATCTCGGACAGGATGACGTTGTTGTCGTCGTCCACAAACACCTGGGTCAGGACGCCCTTGGCAGTGCCCTCGGCATCGTCGGTCTCGTTGTTCACGAAGTAGTCGGCCACATCGGCGTTCTTGACCTCCACACCGTCCACATAGACAGTAAAGTCAGTGGGGTTCTTGCTGGCAGTGATGGAGTTGTAAACGGTACGGCCGATCACATCGTACAGGTCGCCCTTATCCACAGCGGTAGTAAAGGTGCCGTCAGCCTCGGCAGCGTAGGTGCCGATGACGTCGTTCTTCAGCTTCCACTGGTTGGCGGGGCGGGCAAAGTCGTCCTCACCGTTGACCTTTTTCAGATCTGCGAAGTAACGCTCACAGAACTGCTGGGTATCGTCGTTGCTGTCGCCGGCATAGTCGCTGTCGGTCTTGGAGACAGGTTCAGCGGCAGTGTTGCCCACGATGATGGTGGAGCCGTCAGGCTGCTGGATAGTGGTGCCGCGGCTGGCGTAGCGCACCATGTCGGCCTCCAGGGTCTGGTAGGCCATCTGGGCAGCCTGCTCACGGGTCATGGCATCGGCCATGATTACACCGGACACGGCGATACCGGCATCCACGGCATCGGCGGCCACATTGACGGCCCAGTCGTTGCCCACATACTGCTCGATAGCGGGATCATAGCCCAGGGCCACCAGCAGCATCTTGGCAAACGCCAGTCCGGTCAGCTCACCCTCAGGATTGAAGGTGCCGTTGCCTGTGCCCGCCAGAATGTTCTGCTGGGCGCAGTAGCCGATGTAGCCGGCAGACCAGCGGTCGGCAGCCACGTCGCTGAACACAGTGGAGTTAGTGGTCAGGTTCTCGGCATCGTCGCCCAAGAGCATGCGGCAGATGATGGCCGCAGCCTGCTCACGGGTCAGAATGCCGGTAGGATCAAAGGCGCCCTTGTCGGTGCCCTCGAACACGCCGAGCGCGGTCATGACTTCCGCGGCCTCGGCGTAAGTGATCTCGTTGCCGTCGACGAAATCACTGCTCGCAGCGGAGGCGCCGACGACCATCATACCGACGAGCATGACAGCGGCCAGAACCAGGCTGAGAGTCCGCTTGAGGTTTCTCATTTGGATTTCCTCCTTCTGAATTTTGAGCCAGAGGGGCGTATGACGCCCCTTGCAAGCCATGAAAAAGGAGGGATTCCC
>ENA-UPWK01001209-UPWK01001209.1-human-gut-metagenome-genome-assembly--contig:-NODE-1209-length-20215-cov-5.980137_pt1 | contig 20215 bp, 19 predicted proteins | sample MGYA00250048_ERZ773373 | MGnify/ENA primary metagenome ERZ773373 (study PRJEB29103, sample SAMN06112059) | human gut metagenome | biome: human gut; feature: ankylosing spondylitis patient; material... | reverse complement strand
GAACCGCTGACGCTCAACCGGTATAATTACTGCGTGAGCAGCTATCTGAATTATACGGATCCGAGCGGAAACTGGCTATATGCAGACGAAATTAGTGAATTGTATGCAAAATATAATCAGTTAGATGCTAATTGCAAAAAGAAAAATGCTACACCGACATATACACAGGTCAGGAAATTTTTATCAGCAATGAGGGAAGTTGGAAGAACAGATGTAGATGTCGATTATGTGTTAAATTATAATTATCAACTTGGTAGGACCTATGTAAAAAGTGTAGAGGAAAGTGCGAATGAAAGAAATAGTAACTATGAATGCGAAATTGTGCAATGGATATCATCCAGAGCGCCAAGATTAGCACTACAGGATTCAACAGAAACATACCTTGATTGGCAACTAAATAGAATAAATAATAATGGAAAATTAAAATGGAATCAGGAAAAAATTGATAAAGTGTGGGAGGCAAGTGTAGCATATTATAATAAAACAAAAGTGCAGGTAGATCCCAGACTGCTTTTGGCAATAATTATTCAAGAAGGAACAGGTAGTTTTAACACGGACAAAAACAATCTGGCCGCAGATGGACAAAATGGTGTTAATGAAAACTTTGATAATGATTTGGCTTTGGCCATGGACTTTCTGGGTGGAAAAATAATAGCTTATACATATTACCATGATCAATTTTCGGCGGCGAGACAAAGTGCTTTTGAAAAGGAATTACTTGGAATAAAGGATTATGACGATCTTTTACACTACTTGAATTGGAATACACCACGGTTGCATTTGATTTCACCTGGTTTTAGTTCAGGGATTTATGCAGGACACAATGATTGGAACAGAGGGATTCGGGCAATCTATAGCAATTTGGCTTTTGATGGAGCAGCACAGAAATACACAGATTATGTTGCAAGCCTCGATCCTAATGTGTTCTTAAATACGGCAAAACGCTTCAATATAGAAATCAGCGAGGTCGAATTTAAAGAGGATAAGACAGGCCAAAATTCCTCAGGCAATAAAAATGGTGAATACACAATAGTTGGAGTAGTGAAATAAAATATTGAGGGGAAAGCAGTATATGCGAAAACTATTATTAATCATTCAAGAATTAATTATTGTGAATTGTATATTGGGAATGTTTGTTTTTTTGAGTATTACTGTACAGGCAAAAGGGCGTGCGTTGGACGAACCTATGGCGAAGGAAATCACGGGGATAGGAAATTATGGAATTGAAAATCCATCAAAACCTATAATCGATGAAGCATGGCAGGGGAATTATGTGTATTTTGGAGAGTACGATATGGACAATGACGGGAAGAAAGAGCCTGTGAAATATCGTGTGCTCTCCAAATGCACTACAGATTTTAGCGGGAATGACAGTACGGTAAAGACAATGCTGTTAGACTGTGATAACGTCTTTCTGCCAGACGGTGACAAGGGAATGATATTCCATGAATTGAATTATGCCGTGGATGACAGCAAATGGAACAATAGTATTTTGCGGGAATATTTGAACAATGATTTTCTGACATCATCTTTTTCATTACAGGAGCAGGCTGCTATTGCAAACAGCGTAAAAGAAAATGTAGCAGAAAGTGATGGGGATGCCTGCGACTTTCAACCTCAGAGATGGACAGCACTTTCGGGAGATAAAATATTTTTGCTGGATGCAAGAGAAGTCCGAAACGAAAGTTATGGATATAGTAATGAGCAGTGGGGGGCAGACAACCGGGGAAAAATTTGCATACAAAAACCAACCATGTGGGAATGGTGGCTGCGTTCCGAAGAAGAATATCCTACGTTACCGGAAAATGAAGGTATGGGTGCAGGTGTTATAGCAAGTAAGGCAGTAGGTTGTCTCTTTGTTAATGAATACTGTGGAGTAAGTCCTGTACTAAATGTCAGACTGTCGGATATTCTTATGGTTTCTATTGTGGAAGGAACTGCCGGGCAGACAGGGGCTGCATATAAACTGACATTTATATAATTATTCCTCTAACTTTCCCTATTTTACAGGCTTTCCCGCCTGTTCATTAGTGAAATGATATGTAGTTTCCCTTATTTTTGCCCTTATGAGATAATCACAAGGGAAATAAGGGAAATTTTTTAGTCATTGCCCACCACTTTATCAAGAAGCCGAACCGATTTTCGTTTCGCATCTCTTGTGGAGTGAGCATAGACGTTCATTGTGGTACTGACATCTGAGTGTCCCAACAATTCCTGCACATCTTTTGGGGCAGCTCCATTTGCTAAAAGGTTGCTTGTATAGGTGTGACGTAACTGGTGGAAATGAAAGCCTTCAAATCCCTCTAATGTTTTTGCTACCTTTCTGCATACCGTTCCCAAAGTAGTCGGAAGTTCCAGACAGCCATCAGGTCTTAAGCAGACGAAAGAAATTTCTTTATAATCTGCCGGGACTTCCTCTGTTCTGTCTAAGCAATAATACTCGTAGTACACTCTGTTTTTCTCTTTGACCTCTTTGTAGTAGTTCGTGTGATAAAGTTCTCCATACTGCATTCGATTTTTTAACTGCTCTTTCCGGGCATTACGGAAAATCTCTACCAGCGTATCTCCAAAATCAACAATCCTCACTTTTTTCCGCTTAGTTGGTCCGATGATATATTTGCGCTTTGAGCCATCATATCGGATGCTGCGTCTTATGGTAAGGCATTGTTCTTCCAGATTTACGTCCTGCCATGCCAAACCACAAGCTTCTCCAATACGAAGCCCGGCATAATAGGCTATCTGGATTGGAAGTATTGCGGCTGGGTTCTTTTTTTGAAGATACGCAAGCAGTCTTTCATAATCTTCTCGTGAAATTGGTTGGATATTTCCGTCCATGTCCTCATCCGAAAACAAATCAACTTCGTCCGTCTGATACCGCAGTTTAATATACTGCATGGGATTGAACGTAATATACTGTTTTGGAAATACTGCAAAGCGGAAGGACTGCTGCATGACTGCGGAAAAAGAATGGATGTAATCTTTGCTGTAACCCTTTCTCTCTTTTCCATCGGGATGAACTCCCCCAAAGGAAAGCAAATCAAAGAAGGATTGCAAATGCTCAGAGGTTACATTTTTTAATTTCCGTTCTGCCAATGGGTGTTTCTTAATATTTCGGATTGTTCCGAGGTAATTCTCCACAGTACCATTGCTGAGCGTACCTGTTTTTAATTCCTCCTCTGCCCACACATCCAGAAGTTGTCCGACTGTGAGATTTTCCGCTTTGGCAACAAATTTCTTTTTCTCATAATCATCCATTGCCTGACGGAGCAGCTTTTCAGTTTCACTTTTGCTTTCTGTTCCAACGCATTCTTTCTGAACAAGATTGCCGCTTGCGTCCTCTACATAGAAGCGGTAGTACCATTTCTTTCCTTTTTTTCTTACAGATCCTTTTGCCATAATCGTATATCTCCTTTCGATATTAGACAATCGGAACTGATGAAATGCTTCGTGCGTGTAAGTATATCATAACTCCGGTTGTCTTACTATACCGATTCGGAATCTTCGTATAAGACTTCTGATAAAAGATTTGCAAGCCTTTGTTCTGCTGTTTTTGGTTTCTTGGAATAGAGCCTTACAACGTCTGCCATCTCATTAAGAGCATTGATGGTAGGAGTGATTTCCCTTAAGAACATAATCTCATTATATTCCTCATTCGATTCAAACCCTATTGTTTTGGCAATATCCGTCTGACCTGCATTTCCCTTGAAGTTTTTGCAGGCGAACTGGAAGGAATCCAAAAACAGACCATATTGTTTTAACATCAGCAGTAATAAATCTTTTGAAAAAGCATCTTCTTCTTTGGTAAGGGCAAGCGGTAACTGTTCCAGAATATCTCCCATCGCATCACGAATCTGTAACTCTCTCTTATCCGTAATGTCGGTTTCATATTCATCTGTTTCCCCTTTGAGCCATTCCACAGATACATGGAGTGCTTCCGAAAGACCTTCCAGCACCATTTTTTTCGTATTGTCAATCGAACCATTCTCATAACGCAGGATTGTAGAAGCAGTAACACCCATCTTTTCTGCGACATAAGGCTGTGTCAGATTCAATTCCAGACGGCGCTGTTTTATTCTGCTGCCTATCAGCTTGCGTAATTCTTTATCTTTCATGCTGACTGCCTCCTTTTTCGGTATGTATGAATTATAGCATTGTTTCTCTAAAATTGCAATATGCAATATAAAAATTGTTTTTAATATTTCGTAACGCTTGACAAAAAGATTTGGAAGGGATATACTTACATCACAAGAATTGCATAATGCAATTTATAAGGAGGTGATTATATGACGCAAAGAAAAATTGCATTATCCATCGAAGAAGCTGCTGACTATACGGGAATCGGCAGAAATACCTTAAGACAGCTTGTAGAATGGAAGAAACTTCCAGTATTAAAGGTTGGTCGCAAAGTCCTGATTAAAACCGATATTCTGGAAATGTTTATGGAAGCGAATGAAGGTCGTGATTTGAGGGATAGAGGAAATGTAAAAGCCGTAACAAGAACTGCGGCAAATTAAAAAGGCGGCTTCCAAAGAAACCGCCAAAGGTTCTATCAGACCGAAGCCATGATATACCTACACGCAAGAAGATTATACCATGTGCTTCTTCTGATACGCAACCAAGAACTTATGTTTGCAAAAGAAAGGGGAATGTAATAATGGCAAAATCAACAAAAAGTTATGAAGAACGAATGCTTGAAATGGAAAAGAAGGAACAGGAAAGCCTTGAAAAAGCAAAACGATATGCAGCACAGAAGAAAGAACTTCTGAAACGAAAGAAAGCCGAAGAAAGTAAAAAACGAACCCATAGGCTCTGTCAGGTTGGCGGTGCGGTGGAATCCGTTCTTGGTGCGCCTATTGAGGAGGAAGACATCCCAAAGCTGATTGGTTTTCTGAAAAAGCAGGAAGCCAATGGAAAATTTTTCTCAAAGGCAATGCAGAAAGAAACAAATACCGATATGGAGGAAGTGTAATGACGGAGGGGATGAGTTTTTCATTCCCTTCATTGCTTTTTCATGAAGGGCGCACTTATGGACAACCAGAGGTCGTCCAAATAAGTTTGCCACAAGTGGCAACCGGTCTGCGCTCACGCTTGCCGGGCTCGTTCCGTCGGCGGGGCTTTCAGCCAGACCTGCTCATGCCGCAGGAGGCACTCTTCGCCAGAGGGGCGCATTCCATGCAGGCTGTTATGCGCAGGGCACTCTTACGCAGAGGGCGTTCCGTCAATGCTGCTTTTTCTAAAACTGAAAGCAATGTTGCCGGAAATCTATGCCGGATGTGCAGAAAGGAGGAATCCAGACATGGCGATTTTTCATTACACAGTCAAAATAGTCGGACGAAGTAAAGGGAAATCTATTATCTCCGCTTCCGCATATCTCAATGGGGATGTGATGAAAAATGAGGAAACCGGGCGAATCAGTTATTACACATCTAAAAAAGAAGTGGTCTACACCCGACTGATGATGTGCGAAAACGCACCTCCTGAATGGCAGATAGTACCAGAAGAAAATATAAAACGCTTTCAAAAATCTGTCCGATACAAAAGGTCAGAAGATAAAGAAGCTGCCTTAAAAAAATTCAAAATCACATTTCAGAAACAAAGGTTATGGAATGAGGTATTGAAGATTGAAAAAAGTGCAGATGCCCAACTTGGTAGGTCATTTGAATTTGCCCTCCCAAAAGAATGGAGCAGACAGGAACAGATTCAATACACAGCCGACTATATCCAAAAAACATTTGTGGATAAGGGAATGTGTGCTGATTGGAGTATCCACGATAAAGGGGATGGCAACCCCCATGTCCATCTGCTTCTGACTATGCGCCCTTTTAACCCGGATCATTCTTGGGGAAAGAAAGAAGTCAAGGATTGGGATTTTGTCAGAGATAAAAACGGAAATATCGTGATTGATGAATCCCATCCGAACTGGTGGCAGGATAAGAAAAACCCTGACCGTCATGGAATCCGTATCCCTGTATTAGACGAAAACGGAATTCAGAAGATTGGAGCAAGAAACCGCCTGCAATGGAAACGGGTGCTGACCGATGCTACTGGATGGAACAATCCAAAAAACTGTGAACTGTGGCGGAGTGAATGGGCAAAGGTGTGTAACGAACATCTGCCTTTGCATAATCAGGTTGATCACCGTTCTTATGAAAAGCAGGGAAAACTCCAGATTCCTACCATCCATGAAGGAGCTGACGCAAGAAAGATTGAACAAAAGTTTCTTGCCGGGCAGGAAATAAAAGGCTCGTGGAAAGTAGCGGAAAATCAAATCATAAAACAACAAAACACGTTATTGCAAAGGATACTGGACACCTTTGGAAAAGTATCGGGTGCATTATCATTATGGAAGGAGCGATTAAATGACATTAGAAGAAAGCCGGGAAATTATACCCTTAATGGAATCCATGATTGGTCAAATCGAAGAACAGCAGAACCTAATGGCAGAAATGATTCTGGAAATGCAGAACCGGGACATCCAGCTCTCTCTTATGCAGGAACAGAATCAGAAATTGCAAAAATTAAACAGCGAGTTATCCGAGCTGCTCAACATTTTGCCAAATACCGAGGAACTGCTTTCCAAGATGGAAGAACAGAAAACAAAGATAGAACTTTTGGAAAACGAAAATCAGCAATGGCAGAAATTGGCACAAAATCTGAACAGCGAAAACAGTTTATTACTGAAACAGAACACCGAATTGCTGAACTGGAACAGCAAATAAGGAAAGGACGTGATATAGATGAACGAATCCAGAGAATCAAAGAACGCAGAACAGTTGGAAGAACTTCTGCTCTTGACCGAGGAGATACAAGAAGAACTAGAACAGAAAGAACAGCTTATCGTGGAACTGAAGACGCAGCTCAGCGAATCTCTGACCTTGAACGAGAAATTAAACAAAGAGAACAGAGCCGGGAATATTCAAGCATTAAAGAACGACTTGAAGCTGGCAGACAGAGCATTGCGGATCGAGAAAGAGAAGTTGCGAAGCGCAAACGTCATGATAGAGGAATGTCAAGATAAAATATGCTATTTAACACAGGAACGGGATTATGCCCGGACACATCAGAAAATCGTAGAAATACCGGTAGAAAAGCCGGTACTCTATGAAAAATGTGAAGCCTGTAACCGGACAGCCTATCAGAATGCAAAAGCAAAATACGAAACACAAAAAGAGCGACTTGCAGGACAGTATAAAGCAAAAACGGTAATGTTCCAAACAACCTTGTTCCTTCTTGCATGGTATTCGTTGACAACCACTCTTTTTCAGGCAGTACAGTCAGATATGTTCCTTGTCGATTGTAAATTATTTTTCAACGATTTAACATCATTCATACAGACTTTTATCGGATGGACGATTGATGCTGGGCAATCTGCGGCACAGATCAGCACAAAAATTCCAAATGAGATTATAGCCGGAATCATATATTGGTTATTGCTAATATTGATTGTAGGAATATGTGTGGCAGGGACAGGGATACTGGCGATACTGATAGAAATAAAGGTTATAGAATTATATAAGAAAAACTGTTGGGATGTTATTACCCTACTGATGATACTGACGAGTGCTTCTGTCATTATTTTTTTTGGAGAATCAATCAAAAAAATAATGTCAATAAATCTTCTATTGCTTTTTATACTTTTGCAGGGAGTATATGTTGGACTTAGATGTTATTTGAAAAATCAGTTAGATACCAAGCTATATTGATGAAAATATGATAAAAAACGTATACGAGCAGGGGATAAAACACACATCGTCCCCTGCTATTATACTCTCTCCTTTTCAATTTATATTAGGATATGTCTGTTTCATTGTTTCAGCAATGTAAATAATATTGGAAACTAACATAATGTGCTTTCTGCAACTGTGTTCGTCCCGCTGTTCTTCCCGGTAGAAAAACTGGTCTACGGAAATATCGAACATGGTAACGAGTTTGAAAAATAAATTGAAGCTGGGATGTTGTCCCTTGTTTTCAATATTCATAATCGTGCGGTCTGTCTTGCTGACTAGCTCCGCCACATAGGCCTGTGTCCAGCCTCTTTCTTCTCTAGCTTGTTTGATTGCCAGCCCGAGCCCATGAAAGTCAAACCTGATTTCATCTTGGTTCATTCTCATATCACCCTATATCATTGTACATTTCGGGTTGAATTATGAGAATGTAGTGAAATTTGATGTTAAATAGTATTTTATTTCACTATCAAATAGCCACATGATTGAATATGGCAAACGATTGTGATAAAGTTGATACGAATATGCCATAAAATTATATTCTGCAAATTGATCAATGTTAAAGAAAGGTATTTTATATGAATTACACAATTCTAATAGTTGATGACGATATGGCCATCAATGATATGCTTGTTAAATATCTTCGGAAAAATGGTTATATAACATATTCTGCTTATTCAGGAACAGAAGCCCTTCTTTTTCTTGAAAAGCAAAAAGTTAATCTGATTATTTTGGATTTAATGCTTCCCGGTCTTTCTGGTGAACAAGTTTTAGCAGAAATAAAGAAAACAAAAAATGTACCTGTAATCGGTCTATCTGCAAAAGAAGATTCTAAAAGTAAAATTTTCTTATTGAAAAACGGTGCTGATGATTATGTAACGAAACCCTTCGATATAGAAGAACTACTTGCAAGGATTGAAACGATTTTACGACGGATTTATGAAAATCAATATACATCAAATTCCTTGTTATGTTGTGGCGATTTAAATTTAGATACAATAGGAATGGAGGCCACTCTAAAAAATCAAAAATTGCCCCTTACAAAAAATGAGTTTGCTATATTGAAAATGCTTATGGGACATCCGCAACAAGTATTTACGAAAGATATGATTTATGAGCAATTATGGAATGAAGCTTTAGAGGGAACTGAAAATGCTATCAATGTTCATATCAGCAACTTACGCAAAAAAATTGCTGCAATAGATAATAGTAAATCGTATATTAAAACGGTTTGGGGAATTGGGTTTAAGATGGACATATAATCTTTATGAAATCCTTAGATTTAGAAAATAATTTACTTAAACTTATCCCTTACACTAAAATCACAAGGAGGGATATATCATGGAATATATACTAAGAACGAACACAGTATCTAAAAAATACACAAATTATTATGCTGTTGATAAAGTATCCATTTCTATTCAAAAAGGCGAAATATATGGCTTGATTGGAGAAAATGGTGCTGGTAAGTCTACTTTAATGAAAATGATTGCAGGTTTGGTCGAACCATCAGAAGGTTCTATTGAACTATTTGGAAATTTTGTTCCTCAAACCGAGCGTTATCGTATGGGTTGCGTAATTGAATCTCCGGCACTTTATACAGAATTAACCGCAAAACAAAATTTGGAAGTATTTAGAAAAGCATATGGACTGTCAAGCAAAGAATCTGTACAACAAATTTTAAAGCAGGTGGGTTTGTCACAATATGAAAATAAAATTGTCAAAAAATTTTCGTTAGGTATGAAACAGCGTTTAGCCATTGGCGTTGCCTTGCTGGGAAATCCTGATTTTCTGATTCTTGATGAACCTATCAATGGCTTAGATCCGACTGGAATACAAGATATGAGGAATTTCTTATTAAAACTAAATAGGGAAGAACATATTACCATTATGATTTCCAGTCATATCTTGGGGGAATTGTCAAAAATTGCAACGAAATACGGCATTATTAAAAATGGCAAGCTGATTGAAGAAATTACTGCAAAAGAATTAAATGAAAAATGTCAATGTTGTTTAAAAATTAAGGCATCAGATACTGCACAGGCCGCTATTTTAATAGAGAAAAATCTCCATACTAAAAACTACGAAATTCTTTCCGATAATAATATTCGGATTTTTGAATATGTAGACAATCCCGGAATTGTAAACTCCTTACTGGTTAATCATGGAATTTCTGTTGATGAATGTACTGTAACAAAGGAGTCACTGGAAGATTACTTTAATGAAAAAATGAGAGGAGGCATAGTCAATGCTTAATTTAATTAGAGCTGATTTTTATAAAACAATACATGGAAAAGTCTTGAAAGTATGTTTTCTTATGATGACAGGATGGATATTCTTATGTGCTTATGCACAAAAAGCAACAATTGGCATGAGGGAATATTTGGTAGGTACAAAAGTTTCTGCAAATTACTGGGATTCTTTTTTTAATTATTACCCGGTTGTATTCCCTTTGATTATTTTTTGCAGCTACTATTTCTCAAATGATTTTCGTCAAGGGACTGTAAAACATTATATAGAAAAAGGTCTGTCACGATGGAGTTACTTCTTCTCAAAATTGGTAATTGGCTGGATTGTATCATCCTTTTTTTTGGTGTCTGCCTTTTTAATTGGTTTGTTATGTAATAAAATTTTTTTTGGAATAAGCGGTTTTACTTTTACAAACATTAGCAATATAGTGTCCTACATATTCTGTGAGGCATTATATCATATGGCTGTATCAACGCTCGCAATTTCACTTGTTTTTCTCATAAGAAACAGTTCAGTTAGCATGGCAGTTAATGCTTTGCTTATATTTTTTGGTTATCTGGTTCTTCATGGATTGGAAAGTATTTTGGGCTTAGGATATAACATCACAATTTTTTGGGCAATTAGTAATATCAATAAAACAAGAATAGATATGGCAGTTCAATGGCTTCCAACCGCAATTATCATTTTCTTCGCCTATATGATTATATTTGGTGGAGTTATAGGAACAATTTTCAAGAAAAGAGATATTACATAATGCAGGGAGGGATAATGTTATGAGTGTGGTACTTCAAATATATGCTATCATTGTGACACTATCTCTTATTATTGTTTTATCATTTTACTTGTTTCATCGTAGGGAGGTAACCCGGTTAAGCCAGAAATTGCAAACACTTTTACATTCATTTACCCATGCGGAATTGACATTAGATTTTCCTTCTTCCGATATAACCGATCTTGTAAATGCTTTAAATGAATTGCTTCGAGTTTACCACAAACAAGTATATTCATTACAAAAAAAGGATGAGGCAATCAAAGAAACAATTACAAATTTAGCCCATGATCTTAGAACACCTGTGACTGCTATTCAAGGCTATACACAAATGCTTCTACAATCACCTGAGTTGTCCGAGGAAGATTTAGATGCAGCAGTTATTATAAACGAAAGATTGAATGTTTTAAATCAGTTACTAAATCAGTTGTTTGAATTTGCACGAATAGAGGCTGATGAAATGGATTTTTCTTATACTACATTTAATTTAAATGCTGTTTTACGCTCTGTTGCAGTTTCCTTTTTTAAATCTTTTGAGGAACGCAAAATCATTCCAGTATTAAGTATTGCAGAGATTTCTTTTCCATTTTATGGAGATGAAAAAGCAGTAACCAGAATTTTTGAAAATATCATTTCTAATGCCTTGTCACATGGGAAAAGTGATTATCATTTTTCATCTTATGATGATAATGAAAATTACCATTTTTCTTTTCAGAATTTTACAGACAGCATAAATGAATCTGATATAGACAAAATATTTAATCGTTTTTATACAACAGATTTATCCCGTTCCCGCAAAACAACCGGTTTGGGTCTCACAATAGCAAAGAATTTAACAGTAAAAATGGGCGGTTCTATCAGTGCTTCTCTAAATAATAATGTTTTTGAAATTGTAGTGTGCTTTCCTAAACAAAAAGGATAAAAAACTTGATGGCGGTTTCAAATCCGCCATTTTTCGTGCAAATAATATTCTAAAACAAACATGGTGGCGTAGGAGGATACTCGTTCAAAGGAATAATATCAATAAATGAATTATGAATGGTCCTACTAAGAAGAAAAGCGGCAGAGATTTCTCCCCTGCCACTTTGATTATGTAAAAAATATCTGTGTTAACGAGTCTCTTGCCTTGTTTGCATCTCGTTCATTTTTCCAATCAAAAATCAGATATAAACTTTTGTTTAAATTGCCTATAATTCAAGTGAATCTTCTGCATCCACCCACATCTGTAAATTACCATTAAGATATAATCTCGCATATTCCAAAGGTTCATCCACAGCCAATGAAGTAAGCGCACATTCTGATCCATATGTGATTTTTAAATCTTTTTCAGCTTCCCAGCAATCAATGCGAAGCATATATCCAGCACTTGTGTAAACATCAATACTATCGTGGTTTATGTTGTATTCTGCATAAATTGTTCTCATCGTATCTTATCTCCATTTTCTTTTAATCATCAGTTACAGAGTTAAATATCGAAAACATTTCAATCAGTTCACCATGTCATTATTGTTATATGTTATACTGTGTTATGAAATTTTCTTTCCCTTAATTTTTCCCATATTAAGGTTCATGAAAGCCAATGGGAGAATATAACGCAAGGGAAAGAGTAAGGGAAAGTTCACTTGCTACAAACTTAGTATTTTCAAGGGTTTATGAGGAATTTGATAATCAAATATAACAGTTATTAAATATCCTAAAATAAGTGAAATATCAACTGGAATTTATCGTCTTGTTCCATTCTTATCAAAATTCTTTTTTAATGCTATTTCTGTTGGGAGAATAGACCCAATTAAAGGAATAAGTTGAACACTACAGATAATTCCTCCTATACTCCCAACACAATCTTCATTTTTTCCAATCACTAAAAGCATGAATATTACTGTTATCGGCAACATAACCATTCCACAGACATACCAGACTTTACCACAATATTTATGAGCAAATTCCCATGTGTCTTTGTTCTTCATAGACATCGAAGTCCGATATCCAAATACTGAATTTATTTCCTTTGGAGCCTTTTTCATAAAATATCTTCCAAAACCAATCATCGTAAATGGAAGAAGCAAATCCATAATCAACATAAAAATCCAAAACCCCATTGTAAACCTCCTTTACTACAACTTCCGATTTCACGCTTTCTTGATCGGATGTCTAATTACAGTTTTCCATTTTTCCGGAGCAACCTTTCTTGCATCAGACATATAAATCTCGTGGTGCAATCTATCTTTGTTAATATCATTGACATACCCATTGTGTTCTATATAAGTATCCATAAGAGCAACGGTTGCTGGCTCATTATCAAAAGAACCTATGTGCATAATTTGAACGCATAATCCTTCATCAATCGTAAGATACTCTGCTGACGAACAATCAATTTTCTTCTTTTTCGTTGCTGTTTCTATCGCCCAGTCAAAATCAGCTTTAGAAATGAAATCAGGCAAACGAATAACAGAAAGCCAGTTAAAAGCAGACTTATTTGTATAATCTACACCCACGACATCATCCTGCCACCAAAAACCTTCCAATGGCGGAACAACATATTCAAAAAAGCCTTTAATTTTATAATCGGTCTTGTAACTCATTTTTAATGTGTATGCAACAGCATATAGAATACTGATTGCATGTTGATATGCCCCGCCTTCTTCATTTGGATTGCCTTTTCCTCTAACTGCAATATAATTTGCCTTAGGTACATTTACAATCTCTGGTTTATTCTTAGGCATATAAAATTCTTTAAATTCTTTCTTAAAATCAAAAGCCATAATAACCTCCAAAATTCCGACTTACCGAATTTCCCTTCACATCTATTCCACTGCCTACAAACACCCAAACTGGTCGAGTTGCCGGATTGGTTGTCAATCCTTTCCGTTTTCCAAAAATCATCCCAAAATGCCTGACATCTAATCCACTGTCTCAAATCGTGACATCTAATCCGAGGTTACAACCTGACACACATTTTGCAGTAGATATGTTTCCATATAAAATAACCGAGCCTTTTCAGAAGTCTGGCTTCAGATCTAAACCTCCAAAAAAGCCCGGAAATACGCCGCTTTCTGGCACTTATTTATCTTTCCTTGACATCAAGACTACCGTCTCCACATGCGGTATCATTATTTCAGACCTCAACATCCCGCGCCCCCGCATAAACACTTGCTTTTTACACCCTTTGTTATTTTGCCATGTTTAATCAATGCTACTGTCTAAATTTGGCGTACAGACCATTTGACTTGACTGACGTGTGACGGGTGCGCCGATATTTTCTAGCACCATTATAATGCAAAAACAGTGCAAATACTGCTGTCGGATTTGGTAATATATCGGTCCGCAGATTTGTTTTGGGCAGTTTTATGAAGGGAGTTAACACCCTCAATGTCCGCTTTTGCAGTTTCAATGTCCACTTTACGTTTCAATAACATTCTAAAAATTCTTCCAACAACGCTCTTTTAAGAATGCGCCAATGACCTCTAGTGGCTCACCTTCATAATATTGCACCAATAACTTCTTAAATTCCGGTACATCCTTTTCCGGTATAACTAAAAATCCCATACCTTGTGCAATCAGATAATGATTGGCAAAAATAACCGATGCTCGCTTATTTCCATCTTTGAACACCTGCGTTTTCATACAGTACATACATAACTCAATCGCTATCTCTATTGGCTCTTTATCCTGACTTCTAATTTCATCTATTCGCTCGATAACCACTGTTTCAATAGGTAATGGTGGTACATAGCTTGTTCCGCCTATCTGCACAGGAATACCACGAATACGACCTCCATCATAAAAGAAACCTTCATTAACCAACTTTGCAATATGACAAAGCATATGATAATTACTTTCACTCTGAATCACATCTCTATCTAAGATAAATTCCCAGGCGTGTTTCAAATTAAGAATCTTCTGCACATCCGTAGCCGATACCCCATGGACTTGTCCATTCTCGATAATATCCTCCGTTTGCGGAAATGTCGTTGCGACACCTTCTAACACTGCCTGATCATAAATGTTCGCTTTCAAATTTGCTCTGGCAAAATCCAAATTTTGTAATACTCTCGCTGAAAGTTCTTTATCTTCGTAACCAAGTGCCGCTAAATCTTTATTGATTTTACGAATGGCTTTATTTAAATCTTTGCGTTCCTTGGCATTACGCAAAAGCAACTGATATAGTTCATCTGAATATACGTCTACATAAGTAGAGGTCAATTTACCTGCTACTCGCTTACGCATATACAAGTATTTTGAACCATTTGATTCCTTAATTTCCGGATTTCCATCATATGGCATCAGACTAAGCCTCACCTGTATATCCGCTTTTTGCTGTAATAATTCTTGAATTTCTGAATAATTTGCTCCCATTCATTTCACCTCTCTCTTTTTAGGGAACTTTTATGCTATATATCATATTAAAAAGTTCCCTAATTATCAAGAATTATTTAGGGAACTTTTTGACATGTTGTTTGTTACAAAAGTTCCCTATTATTAAATTTAGTGCACCAAAAGGATTGCTATACAAATAAACATAACAAAAAATTTAACCTTAGTATACTAATTTTTCAGTCCTATTATTGATGACTCTAAGGGCATGCTTGATATAATTTTCATGTTCGCCTTCGTCCATATTAATCAAACTAATTACTGATTTACTATGGTATGCTCCGTCAATTATTGCATCAACTCCACACATTGCAGATTCTGCGAAATATGCATTCTAATCATGTATTCCAATAATTCAATATGTATATATCAATTCAGAGTTCCAATATCATCAATTTATACATATATTCAAAATTTTCCGCTAAAATTTCCGCATAATTTTCATCTGTCTCCGCTATTGCCTCAATAAAATCTAAATATATATCACGAATTGGTTTTGAATTTACAAAATTATTATATGCCTCTTCTGGTTTCGCATTACATATATAATATTCTTTCAACGCATCAATGTATATTTCCTGAAACCTTGATATACAACTCTTTCTTTTTTTCTCTATATTACTTCCCTGGATCTGACGAATCAGATCCTTCAATGGGAAAAAGCAAGTGATGGTCGAATCACTTGCGCCCTAAAGGGACATGCAATGCTGTTTTTCGCATACTCTCCGCAGTCAGGCGGAGAGTATGCGGCAAAAGGGACGGTAGCGCATAGGCGGCCTCCTGTTTAGATACCGCCATGCGAAAAGAAGGATGGATCAGCCTGGAATATGGCTCCTAATTACCTCACAACGGTATTCAGTTGTATGGTTTCGAGTGTTTCCAAAGCTGAACCGAATCCTTTCCATTTAATTTTTTCTGGCTCCGTCTGAGCCGATGGTATATCCGTCGATGGTGGTGTTCACCGCCATCGCCCCGTCTGCGTAGAAGTAGTACCACTTGCCATCAATCTGCTTCCAGCCGCCGGAGAACATCTTGCCGGTGGCCTTGTCCAGCCAGTACCATTTCTGGTCGTCGGAGAGCCAGCCTTTGACCGGCTCTCCGTCCTTGTAGTAACTCCATTCGCCGCTGTCATTTTGCTGCCAGCCGTTTGCGGTCTGCGGGTCAATGACAATCTCCACAAACCGGTGCAGGACAGTAGCCGCCTCGGCGCGGGTGGCGCTGCCCTGCGGGTCAAACCGGTTGTTTTCCTTGCCGGAGAGAACGCCCGCCTGCTGCATCGCCTTGACCGCATCCTTTGCCCAGGAAGAAATCTGTGCGTTATCGGCAAAGGTCACAGCCTCCAGCGTTTTCGGGATGGAGTAACCCATCTTGTCAGCGTAGTTCTTCATAATTACTGCCATCTGCTCACGGGTGATATTGCTGTCCGGGGCAAAGGTGGTGGAAGTCGTACCGCTGACAATTCCCTTACTCACTGCCCAGTTGACATAGGGGGCATAGTAGGCATCGGCCTTTACATCGGTAAACTTTCTGGTCTGGTAATCCGCCGGATTGATTCCTGCCAGCCGTCCCAGAGCAGTAACAAACATTCCCCGTGTCAGGGTGGTGTTCGGGCTGAAGGTGGTTTCACTGGTGCCGGAGAACAGCCCGCGGCTGACTGCAAACAGGATGTGTTCCTTGGCCCAATGACCATCGATGTCGGTGAAGTTCGGAATCGGGTTCTTGTAGCCTACGCCGTAGATACTAAAATGCTGTGCTTCAAAAATCACGGCTTTCTGGTCCGCGTCATAGCTGGACTTGGTGAGCCATTGTACCTTGCCATTTCCGTCCACATAAGCTGCATACAGGTTTCCGGCTTGTTCGTTTGCCGCCGGGGTATAGGGCAGTTTGACGGAAACCGTCTTGCCCTGCCAATCGGTGAGGGGCGCTTCCTTGTCTCCTGTGACATAAACCAGAGAGAACTCATAAACTGGTCTTGTTCCAATCGCCGCCTTTGCCTCAGCGGAAGTGACCGCTGCTTTGGAAACCCGCATAATCAGATCCCCGCCCTTGGACTGGGCATTCAGCATCTTCAAGGTATCCAATGTAAATCTGAAAGAGGGCAGGCCGTTTGTAGCAATCTCAAACCGGCGTGCCTTCGCCGTCACCAGCTTGTCCAGCGTCTGTGCCTTGATGGTGATGGAAAGATTCTTTGCATCTGCCGCGTTCTGGATGGGAACCGTTACGGCAATGCCGTTTGCGGTGGTTCCATTTTTCTTCGCGTCAGCGGTGGCCTTGTTGATTGCGTCCTGTACGGCGTTGCCGTCAATGTTGGTATTTCCGTTTTTATCCGGTGTTATCGGCTTGGTCTGGCTGGTGGTCGGGATGTCCGGTTTGGTCTGATCCGGCCGGTCTACAACCGTGGAGCCGCTGGAATCGCCGTTATCGGAAGAAGAATCACTACCAGAAGACGAGCCACCGCCAGAGGAACTGCCGCTGGAGGAACTGCCCCCGCCGCTACTGGTATTCCCGCCGCCATTGCCGCCTCCGGTATTACCGCCACTGGTATTCCCGCCGCCATTGCCGCCTCCGGTATTACCGCCAGTGTTGCCCCCGCTGGGCTTGGTTGTGGCGGTCAGAGAGAGGGTAGCTGTGGCCTCGTTGTAGTCCGCATCGGCGGCTTTGGTCGCTTTGACCTCGATACTGCCGGTGCCAGTTACCGTAACCTTGCCGTTGGCATCCACTGTTGCGGGACCGCTGATGATCTCCCAGGTGACGGTTCCGGTGCCGGAGCCGCCGGAAAGCATCAGGGTAAAGGTGGCCCCGTTATAGATGGTGGCCGGTGCGCCGGTGATAGAGAAGGCCGCCTGTGTGCCCTGCGTTACAGTGAGGGCATCGGTGGCGGCGGATTTACCGCCATAGCTGATGGTGACAGTTTTTCCGCTATGCCCGGTAACGGTCAGCACCGTGCCCTGGGCGGGATCGGCGGTCAGCTTGTTGGCGTCCCAGCCAATGGTTTTGCTGGTGTTGTCGCTATAGCTTACCTGCACCGACAGTCCGCTCAGATCCAGCGTCTGGCCGTTGGTGTAGGCCAGCTTGGCGGGCTGGGTTTTGATGGAAATGCTGCTGACCTCTTTTTTTGGGGTGGTAATTGCCACGCCTGTGCTGATGGTTTCCGCATAGTTGGTGGTGGCCGCCACCTTTGCAAAGAAGTAGTAGGTGGTATCTGCGGTCAAGCCGGAGAACACGCGCCCCGTCTGCCAAGTGCTGGGGTCTGTATCGGCGGCGGTGCTGTATCCGTAGCTGACTGCCGCGCCGGTATTGCCGGGTTCTACCACAGCCTCATTCAGAGTAATCTGCGCGGGGCTGTCCGCTTGCCCGGTAAGCGTGATCTTATAAGAAGCAGGGCTTACCTTCACTGTAAGGTTTTGCTGTACCGGGTTATAGTTGCCGCTACTATCTTTGTTGTAAGTAGCAGGGAAGGTGTTCTCTCCCACATTGCCAACAGAGGTATCGGGAATATACCAAGCCCATCCGCTCGGCAGAGCTACATCCTTCAGTGTGCTGCCATAGAAGGCGTTCAATTCGGTCGGTGTGATCGGGTTAGGCGTTGCCTTGCCGATAATAAAGGTTCCGCTTGCTGTGCCGGTATAGTCGCCTTTGCCGGTAACGGTCACGATTGCCTGTCCGGCGTTCGTATTATCTCTGACAGAAATTGTGTACTGGTCCTTAGGAATTGTTTTACCGTTTAACTGAACCGTTACCGCATCAGCAGCCGGAATTTGAGCCTGACCGGTATATGTATAGCTGCCGGATACCGTCACACTGGCACCGTTCAAGCTTTTTGCATTGACGGTCAGGGAAACATTCTTCTCCGTTGTGGTAATCGTTTCATAGTTGTTTTTTGTAGCTTCACTGGGAGTAAACACCACTTTGTACGGGGAAGTTCCCACTGGGGGAATCGTATCCTTTACAGCATCCGACCAAGCGAATGTACCGTATTGGGTACTGCCTCCGCTCAAGAGGCTATCCGACACCTTTTCCCCGCAGGTAATTGCGCTTGCCGTTGGCCAACTGATTTCAGGGGCCGCTGCCTTGTTGATGACAAAGGTTCTTGTTGATGTACCGGTATAGTTGCCTATGCCGGTAACGGTCACGGTTGCTGTCCCCACATTGGTGTGATTCGTATAGGCAATCGTATAATCGCGGTCCTTCATGAGCTGTGTTCCTTTTAATGTTACGCTTACAGCAGGGGTAATCGGAGAGCCTGTATAGGTAAACGATTCGCCCTCTACCGCAACATCCGCATTTGTAATCCAGGCCCAAGTAATTGTTACATCCACCGTTCCTGCCTGCGCTGCCATATTTTGCGATCCTACAAATTTTGCGGTGAGCGTGTGCCGTCCCTTTTCAAGATTCGCTTTTGCGGTGTCGATGGTAAAGCTCAGCTCTTTGCCGGAGGTAACCGTTTGTGCGTCAGTAAGCTGTCTGTCTCCTTCGTAAATTGCCATCTGACCCGCCTGAGGTGTGCTAAGTGCTCGCACCTTTTTAACAGGAGCATTTCCGGTTGCCTTAGGTGTCACAGTGACGAAGATAGGATCGCCGTAGTTATAGACTTTGTTCGGACGAGACACTTTCACTCCGCCGATAAACTCAGTCCCGGACTGCGCAATGGTGTACTGCACTGTTGCCTTCTCTCCGCCCACGGTAACGGCGGCGGTATAGGTGCCCGCATCGGTGGGCGTTCCGGTAATAGCAGTGCCGCCCTTGGTATAGGTAATGTCCGATACAGTCACACCGGAGATAAGGGTGTTTTCCAGAACTGCGGCCTTTCCTTGTCCGTCATAGATCAAATTATCCGCAGGAGCCTTGATAATCACACTGCCACCGTTGCCTTCGGGCAGTCCGCAGTTTTCTGCCGTACAATGTTCCGTAATAGTTGCACCGTCCAGACTGACGATGTACTCCCAGCTATGCTGGTGTGTCTGAAGCTGCACGGCTTTGCCGTCATCTGATAGGGCGATACCACAGTCGGGAATGTCAGAGGTGAAGGGAATTCAATCTGGGAGATACAGTAGTGACCAGCGGCTATTCCACCGTGTTTCCAGAAGGTGTTATGGTG
>ENA-UPWK01001208-UPWK01001208.1-human-gut-metagenome-genome-assembly--contig:-NODE-1208-length-20219-cov-9.728875_pt1 | contig 20219 bp, 16 predicted proteins | sample MGYA00250048_ERZ773373 | MGnify/ENA primary metagenome ERZ773373 (study PRJEB29103, sample SAMN06112059) | human gut metagenome | biome: human gut; feature: ankylosing spondylitis patient; material... | reverse complement strand
AAGCCCTCCGGGGTATTGATCCAGCGTGGAACATGGGATATTAACCTGAGCATCCCGGTAGTGGTGTTTTGGAGCCGGGAGGAATTCATTGATGTGGACCCGGAGGCTGATATGAACCTGATCGGGGAGGATAGCCTGGATGAAGACAGCAACCGCACGTTGCACTCCATCATGAAAACCTTCAATCTTACATGGAAGGAGGCGCTTGAGGAGTTCATCTCCTATACCTACCTGGCGGGGGATGTGGAAACCGGATCTATCTGGCTTTGACTATCCTAAGAACAAAAGGACTTTCCTTTATCAAACTACAGGCGGCTAAAGCCGCCTGTTCACTATTGTACAACAAGAAAACTTCATCTATCACATTTGGCCAATATCCGTAATTTACCCGAGAAATTCATTGCCGTAACACTACTGGTTTTCATATTTGCCGTATCGAAAAAATCCTACTTTTACAGGACGTGTAGCTTCCTTACCGACTGGCTCTAAAACGTCTTTCTGTCTTCTGCGTATTTTTCCAGCCTAATTACTGAACCTTTTCATTCCTTTTCCCATTTGGTGCATATAAGTTTATGCTTCCTTTCCAAAAAACAGGGAAGCGTCAAATGTCTAACTAATAAAAAAACTATGGCAACAGTTAAAACAGTACTGGTAAAAGGAAGGAGCAACCGGTCCGGCAAATTCCCGTTAGTCGTTCAGGTTCTTCACAAGCGAAGGAAAAAAGTGGTTTATACAGGGTTCAGCATTCCGGATAACCTGTTTGATCCCGTGAGGGGAAGGGTTATCGTTGGTGGAGAGCACACTCCAGAGTCAGTTCGGCGAATCAACCACAGGTGCGAGAGTATCTCAAAGCTATTGGTGAAGAGCATTTCAATAATGGAAAAGAAATCCCGGGAGTACGAAATAGAGGATGTGTTCAGGACTTACGGCGTGCTGACCCGTGAAGCCGGTTTTTATTCTTACTTTTCACGGAAAATCTTGGAACTTCGTCAAAGCGGTCACGAGGGAACGGCCCGGGCATATGCCTCCAGCCTGCGTTCGATGCAGAGATACTTGGGGAAAAAGGATTTTCCCTTTATCAAGCTCTCTTCCCGGATCATAGCCGACTATCACGGGAAACTGCTCGCTTCGGGTATATGCGACAACACCATCGGCTTTTATCTGCATAATATCAAGGCCCTTTTCAGAAAGGGATGTCGGGAGATGGGTTTGGAACTTCCCTGTCCGTTTCGCGAGATAAACATCAAAACGGAAAAAACGCTCAAACGTTCTCTTGATGCGATCGTAATTAGAACACTCTCTGGAATGGAACTGGAAAATAATAGCCCTTTGTCTCTTGCCCGGGATATTTTCATGTTCAGTTTTTACACGCGTGGAATGTCATTTGTCGATATTGCGTTGCTGAAAAAAAAGAATGTCTTTCCGGCTGAAATCTGTTACAAACGTCACAAGACCGACCAATTGATGCGGGTGGGGATAAATAGGGAGATCAGTCGTATCCTGGAAAGGTATAAGAATGTACCAGGAGAGTATATGTTCCCGTTGTTTACGGAAGAGGAGGAACCATACACCGGTTATAGAAATGCCTATCATAAGATTCGCTACTCCTTGAGAAAGATTTCCCGGTCTATTGGCCTGGATATTCCGCTGAGACTTCACGCGGCACGACATTCATGGGCCACAATTGCCAAGGAAAACGGAGCCTCGGTCCATATTATCGGTGAATGCCTGGGTCATACATCGGAAAAAACAACCCGGATCTATCTGAAGGAACTGGATCATTCCGCATTGGATGCGGTTAATAATCAAGTGGCTGATTTCATTTTTGCAGTGAATGGCTGATTTATCTCACCCGCACAAGACACCAGCAGACCCTCTGTTTCAGGCAGACGGTGGGGTTGGAGCTTCATTATTGCATCGAGAATCCCGGCTGTCAGGTATTTTGCCATTTCTCGGTGTTTCTGCAAGCTTTGCTCCATTGTATATGATTATTATCCAAGGGAAAAGGGAGGGTCTCCCAGTGGGGAGCTTCTCCCGCATTTTCTTCTTGTTCGCCTCGGGCTATGGGGATAATTTTTCAGGCGGTATGAGTATATTTTAAACTGCCTGCCATTGTATGTAATATGGTCTGTTGATACAAAAAGAGAGATCAGTGTAGTAAATAATTTTATTTAAAGGTAGTATTTGGCTTTATTTTATGGTATATTATCATAAAATATATATATTTGTTTCTGTTTCTTCACTCTCTCCCGTAGAGAGTGGAAAAATAGTTAAAACAGCATATAGCATATATAAAAACCATGACAAAACTATTGTCTTTTAATTGCGCTACAAAGTTAGTATGCTTTATACTTTCTGCTGTTTTCCATTAAGTTCTATTATTTATCAATTTGTCTCCCATATTCTCTTTCTGTCCTTTTCTATCTGCTTTTTATTTGCTCCCTCAGTTCCTTGGGAGAACATCCCAGGCATCTTTTACAAAATCTGGAAAAATTCGCCAAAGATGAAAAGTCCAATTCATTGGCAATGATCCCCAGCGGCAAATCTGTGACTGAAAGTTTATACTTAATCTCCCCCAACAGTTGTTTCTGCATCCATTCAGCCGGCGTTTCCCCGAACTCTGTATTGAATTGTCTTTTAAATGTGGAAATGGAAAGTCCACAGGCCGATGCCAGCTCTTTCACCGTTCTGCATCCTTTATAATTATCCAAAACTTTGTTTTTGAAATCCTGCGATTGCCCGATAATCGTATAGAAGAAATTTGCCAGTTCCGGCTTGGAATAGTAAAAACGGATATTCCAAAAAAGTTCTTTAAGCTTTATCTCATGAAAATGGATACAGTTTGCCCCGTCTTCCAAGTAACATACCAAAAGTTCAAGAAATTTAGATAAACGATCTCTTATCTCAAGAGGCTCCATGCTATATTCGATAATACCCTTTAAATGAAATAGTTCTGAAAAAGAGGCTTTTTGGCAAGGCCATACCCCTCCCTCAAACATGGCAGTTATTACTTCACAGCTTTCCAGCGCACACATACTGAACAGGCTGTCACGGCAGAGAAACGCCATTTTTCCCTTTGGTATTGTAAGTTGGAAACCGTTACAGGAAAGCCGTAGATTTCCTTTCAAAACAAACAGGATGCAGTCCTTTACCAGCTGCTCTTCATGATTCAGTCCCTCGTCAAATTTATAGTGCCGGAATCCTTCCTGCATACACTTCGAATAATGATAGCATGACGTATGCTCGCTCAAATAAAATAGTTCCATTGTTTCTGCTTTTGTTACTGACAGACAAGCTCTTTATCCTATCTATCAGACTGTTATATAATCTATAATTTGTTTTATTCAGATTTTAAATTTCTTCATCACCCACGTATGCACTTGGACAACCTGTTTTGACTGTTTTTCCACTCTCTACGGGAGAGAGTGGAAAAATAAATGGGAATTATAATTCAATGATATTATGCGAATGAGTCATGAGATATTCAATATGGAGTGGTCCAATACAGACTCGATTTACCTTCATACCCGGGACGGTCTCCTCTATTCGGCTTTCGCGGGATCGGCGGAAAGGCTTTTAAGTTTCGTGCGTGGTTTACGGGCGAGCAGGGCATTCTGGTGCGGGCAAGAATTTCTGGCCGTTCATTCCGTCCGTGCAAGAAAGATTTTAGAGTCTTTCCCCGGAAATTGCATTTTTATTAATGATTATTACATAAGAGTAGCTTTGTCTTTTTCTAAACAAGATAAAATAATGAAACAATGAATAACAGTATGATGAAACAGTTTTTTCTTTTGGTGTTTTTGCTTTGCTCAGCGGGAGCCTTTTCACAAAAGGTTGCCTTGAAGAACAACTTGGCCTACGATGCCTTGAAGACTCCCAATTTATCCTTGGAGTTCTCCATGGGGCGTAAATGGACTTTTGACACCCAGGTGGGTATGAATTTCTTCTTTTATACAAAAGACGCTACTTCCCCGCGGTACAAGACAAAGAAGTTCAGCCATTGGCTGGTACAGCCGGAGCTCCGCTATTGGACATGTGACGTTTTCAACGGCTGGTTTTTCGGGTTGCATGCCCATGGCGGACAGATGAACATAGGTGGCATTGACGTGCCCTTCGTCCTTCAAAAAGGTGATGGAAAAATGAAGGATCACCGTTATGAGGGCTATTTCTGGGGAGGCGGGTTGAGTGCCGGGTATCAGTGGGTACTTTCCAGCCGTTTCAATATCGAGGCCTCTCTGGGTATCGGTTACGTGCACACCCGTTATGACAAGTACAAGTGCACCACCTGCGGTCAGAAGATCGGCAAGGGGGATGCGGACTATATAGGTCCCACCAAGGCAGCCATTTCAATCATCTACATGTTGAAATAACCCCCTGCATCTTATAGAGACATCTTTTTATTCTATCACGCTAAAAAAGTAATATCAATGAAACCGTTACAATATTATAAAAAGCAAATCCTTGTCATGGGCTGTCTGGGAATGTTCCCCTTATTGTCTTCCGCCCAGGACATTTTATCAACGTCGGGTACCCAGCGTTGGGATTATTCAAACAGCCATGTGGAACGTGAAGCGGGTGGAGATGTACTGGATATTACCTTCAGTGTTTCTCCCATGGCGGGACTTAAGAACCAGGAAATCGCTTACCTGTTCCCCGTCTATGTTTCTGCTGACGGACACGACAGCGTCCGCCTTGAACCGATATGCGTATCGGGCAAGAGGAGGTACAAGGTAATCAAGCGTCGCAAGAGGTTGGGTAACCTGAACCCCGGTGATCCTGGATCCGGTGAGGTCCGTTCCGTCAAGGAGCTACAAAGTTCCGGGCTGACGGTGAAAAGCAGCGTCCCCTTCGAGCGTTGGATGGCGGACGGGCGTCTTGTCGTCAGGGAAGTGTCGTACGGCTGTGCCGAATGCGGCACGAACGAGAGCGAGGGCGTCGCCTTTCAAGCGGGCATCCCTCTTTTCGGGGAGAAGGATTATGCCTACAGTTTCATTGAGCCGGAGAAAGTGCTGGTCAAGTGCTACAAGGACTCTTTCGACTGCAAGGTGGCCTTTCCCGTGGCACGCCACGACCTGCAGGAGCAGTTTGCCGGCAACGCTCAGGAACTTGACAGGCTGAAGGAGTTTCTCTCGGAGAACCTGAACATTGAGGGAACGGAGCTCAAGGAGGTGAATATAAAAGGCTATGCCTCCCCTGAAGGAGATTTCGACTACAACAAGTCCCTTGCACAACGACGGACTCAAACCCTTTCAGAATATATTTCCAGCCAATACCCCGCCTTGAAGAAAGCGCCGGTCTATCGTACCGAAGGTGTCGGAGAGGATTGGGAAGGTCTTAAGGCGGCGGTCAGCGGCTCCACTCTCGCCAATAAAGAAGAAATCCTCTTTATCATCGGACATAACGGGAGTGATACCGAACGTGAGGCGGCTATACGCGCTTTGGATGACGGCAGGAGCTATCAAGTTCTCTTGAAAGAGTTCTACCCGTCCCTGAGACGTACTACCTTCAGTCTTAGTTTTGACGTGAGACCCTACACGATGGAGGAACTTCCCGGGATTTTTGAGACGAAACCCGAGTGTCTCAGCCAGTACGAGATGTACCAGCTGGCCAGACTGTATGTCTCCCGAGGTGAGAATCCTCTGCCGGTGTACAAGAAAGCGCACGAACAGTTCCCGGATGACACCGTGGCAATCCTTAACTATGCCAACGCCCTGTTGAAATACGGGAAGGATCCGGACGGCGCGTTGCGGGTGTTGGAGACGGTGAAGAATGACAGCCGCGCACTTTTTCCCATGGCCGTCGCCTGCAACATGAAGGGTGACTGGAAGCAGGCGGAAGAATTGCTGAAGAAAGCCGATGCTAACAAGGCTTCCATGCAAAAACTTCCCGAATAGTCAAAGGACAAGAGAATAAATCAAGGGACACAGATCTAACTTAGACATATATAGTATTAGTAATTTAAATTTAAGAACAATTCAAAAAAATCAAATCATGAAAGTAATGAAGTATTTTGCAGTGGCTTCGCTGGCGTTGTTTGCTGCATGTAACAATGAAGAAAATCCGGTTGTTTCGGAGAGTGGCAACCAGCCGGTTGATGTGGTAGTGGCGCTTAATACAACCCAAGTAGGGACCCGTGCCGCCATGGGGGACTTACAAGGGAAAGTGGAAGACCAGGCCGCTGCCAGTCTGGAAAAGGTACATGTGTATCTTACAGACAACAACGGAGGTATAATCGTGGCCGAGGAGTTTGTAAAAGACGATGCCAATTGGGCCAAGCTTGTAAATGCGACCGCAATATCCGCCACAGCCAATCCGGGCGGATACAAATTCAAGAATGTGAATAATGACGCAAAGACAGCGGTTGTAATCTGTAATCCACAGGGAGCAATTGCAACAGAGAAAACCAATATTTCCGCCATTGCGGATTATGCGCTCAAACCGCAAATCAGCGAGGTTATCTATGCGGATGCAAAGGATTTGACCCTCTTGAATCAGGAGCCCTATGGAGTGGATCCACAGCAGGACCAGAGAACGGTTAAAGGCGCAGAATTTACTCTTGCCGGCAACATGAACCGTTTCCAAGTGTTGGGTACGAAATTTAACAAGATTGAATGGACCCAAAACGGAGAAGCGGCAGCCAAGACATGGCAGACCAACTGGCTGAAGACTAATGCCGGAAAGACGGCAGCGGAGGCATTGGCCGCTTTTGTGGCCAATGTCGGCAAATATGATGTAAAGACCGGCAAATCCCCCAAAGAAACCGAATGGAAGAAATATTTTCAGGTTGTTGATGTGACGGCAGAAAATACCGGTATCGTGATGAACCGTTTCTATAATAAATTCCACGTTGCGGACTGCAGTTCCAACGGATTGATGCAGGCCAAGACTTATGCCGGCGGAAGATATGACTTTGCCAACGGTACATTCAAACCGGACGTAAACACAGACCTGTCCGCTGTCGCATCCTATTACAATGCGGCCGGTTTTACTTTTGACGGGAAGAAGGCCGCTGCTTTTAACTTCTTTACCGACAAGGTGACCAATTACGGTAAAAATGGTGATGCTCCGACTTTACATTTCATCTTCAAAGACGGTAAGGTGAGTGCGGATCGCCGTTTCTTTAATGTTACCGCCTATACCGCCACCGAAGGTCAGACAACAGGTCTGGACGCCACTGCCAACAAGGCCGGTAAACTTTTGAATATTGACTTGTCCGCAGTCAATGGAGGTAACGGTATCCTGGTTGATGTTGATCCGACTATTCCCGAAGGAGTGACGCCTGAGCCTGATGGAAAGGAGGATTTTGATAGTGAAAATGTGAATGTGATTGTGCGTGTCCAGGTACAGCCATGGACTGCTGTGAACGTCTTCCCCATCCTTGACTGATAGATAGAGAGTAATAGCCAACTGCCGGGCAGTTCTCCCGTGCCGCCCTTAAAGGGCCGGTACCGGAATCCGCCCCGCACTCTCGGGGAGGGGAAAGATTATCCCCTCCCTTTTTTATTACTCCCGGAAGGAACACGCATCTTCTCTTCCGGGAAAATAATCTGTACTGATTTATAATAATTTGTGTAAAGTATGAACATAAGATATATATCCACCTGGCTGGGTCTGCTGCTCACTTTATACCTCGTGACCGCCTGCGACCGGGTATATGACGATTTAAGCGGCTGTCTTGGCAACACGATTGTCTTTTCCTATCTGGCTGATGACAATCAGGAACATCTGCGGGAATATGTGGATGGCGTTGACGTCTTTATTTTTGACGCCAAGGGCGAGGTTCTTGTAGAAAGACACCATCTGGATGGGGAACGCCTGCTTTCGCCGCTGGAGGTCACACTCCCGGAAGGAGATTATAAAGTGGTGGCCGTAGGCAACGCCTTGAAAGAAACGGGCATAGCTGTTGAGGACGGCTACAAGAGGGCGTCGGTTTCCCGTCCCGAACTGATGGAGAAGGACGGACAGGCATCCGGCACGTTTGACAGGCTGTACTTGGGTGAGACATCCATCACCTCCAAAGTTATGAACGAGTCCCGTGATGTGGTAAGACTTTATTCCCAGCACGTGAAAATCCATGCGGTAGTTCTTTCCGACGAGGATAATAATTCACAAACTTGGTTTGAACAGAACAAGGGAGAGGGATTCCGTCTGACAATGGAATCACCCTCCGCCCGTTTCTCCTTTTCCGGACAGCGTGCCGGGAAAACATCTTTCGATCTCGCGTTCACCGCGGGCGGGAAAAACGACCGTTTTGTGCTTGACTTCAATACCCTGCGCTTCGAGGACGGGGAGCCATTAACGATCCTCCTTATGCAAGGAAAAAAAGTCCTTTGTACCGTAGATGTGGCGCAATATATCGCGCAATATCCCGAGCAGATACGGATAACGGGGCGTCAGGAGGCTGTCCTACCTCTGTATTTCCGCCAGAATCCCCTCTCTCTGAGTATAAGTGTAAAACCATGGGAAGCTGTTGACGTGGTTCCCATAACTGATTGATTAATATTATGTTGAAAGATATTAAATATATTCGTATGATGAAGGCTGTGAGGTACTCTATGATAACGGTGTCACTGGTCCTTTGCTTCATTCCGGTATCCTGCCAGAAAGGGGAGCCTATTCCGGAACAGTTTTCCGATGAGGATGCCGTGACGGTCAGACTGAATCTGTCAACCAGGGGTGTTGAATCCGGCGGGAGTGTTATGCTGGACAACTATTCATCCGATCCCGCCAACTGGTATAAGACCGGCACGCTGTTTCCCCAGGCTCCCGCTCAGCCCAGGATAGCGCTTATGGTTTTCAACAAGGAGCAGAACCGGTATGTGTACAGCCGCCTGCTTCCTTTCAGTTCCGGTAACGCGGAAGGGGAATACCAGACCAAGGTACGCATCCCCAAGGGCGAGAGTGAATTCTACGCTTTCTATGCCCCCAACCAGACGGGAAAGGATCTGCCCTATTATACTCCCGGAGGAATCCTGCAGAACGCGATTCCATGGGATTTCCTCGGGGAAGGCATGGAAGAGGTGGACAGGGAGGATATTGTCGGAGCCGCATTCCCTGCCATCATCAAGGAGCAGGATGACGGCAGTCTCGGCATACCGGTGGACAACCCGTACGATGGCGTGACTCCTTCCCCGTCGGATGAGAAGATCATAGACTGGACAACAACTTCCATGGTAGCCTGGGAAGACGCTCCCGGAATATCGAACAGGCTGCATATGGGCATGCTTTCGGGAAAGCTGACCACGACCGTCCAGCCCGCTTCCGGGGAGCAGGTACAGGATATCACAATCCCGCTGTTCCGTGATTTCTCCCGTGTCAGGATATACATCGCAAGCATTGCCCCCTTTGACCGGATCATGTATGATTATAAAAGGATTGCCTTGCTGAACTTTCCGGTACTGATGTCCCCCTCCTTCAGGGAGAATGACTCGGACGTTTCCCAGCTTGCAGGCTCCACACCGGGAACGGGAAAGAACACGGAGCACACGGGCACGTATTCCTACGGAATAAAGAGTGAAACGCAGCTGACCATATACGAGGCCCCCCTCAATGCTGACGGAAAGGTTGACTATACGAAAATGGACGCCCAGAAATACGAGCAGTTCTTCCTTCCCCAGTATCTGGCCCCGTATATCCCGGAAGCCAATTCCTGGCAGAAGGGACAGCCCCACCCGAAGATACAGCTGACAGTGGAGTATCATACAGGAGGTGACACCTCACAGGGCAGGACAAGGACTTTCCTGCTTGATGTTGGTGAGGAGAGCTCTCCCGGGGTGTATTCCGGTCCTGTCTATCCGAACCGGGATTACAAGGTATTCATTGTCCTGCCGGAATCCTCTGACCGGGAAATTATTTACCGGGTCGAGTCCTGGAACAGCAAGACAGTGGATTTCCCTCCGTTCCAATGATGTACACGAGAATTGTCATGATAAATTTAAATATTTATGAAACGATATAAACTGAAAATAATTTGCCGCATCCTGTTGTTATTGCCCGTCCTTGCCGGCTGCACGGATGACGAGCTCCTTCAAAGGAGCGGTGTGGTGGAGGGAATACCCACCACTGTGGATATAAACGTGGGTACGGCAGCCAATACGGCCAAGACACGCTCCGCCCTGCTGGAAAGCGAGGAAAGGAAAATCTACGACCTTTACCTGTGGGTCTTCAACGCCTCGGGGGACGTGGAATTTTCACGTGAGTACCCCAGGAGTGATCTTTACCAGGCGGCAAGCGACCTTGAGGCGTCCACGGGCGAGGCTGACGGTGACGCCCCCACGAGCATGGGACTTCTGAAAAACATAAGCCTCACCACCGGGGAGAAGACACTGTTCCTCCTCGCGAACTACAAGTCGGACGGTGACGGCCTGTTCCATGTGGAGCCGGATATCCTGGAGGGAATCGGCAAACTTTCCGACGTGGATAAAATAAAGGCGGCCATGACCGCCCGTACCCTGTTCCGCCCGAACGGGAACCTGCTGATGTCGGTAACCAAGGCCGTCACGGTTTCCACGGCAACAAGACAGGTCGAGGTATCCCTGAAACGCTCCGAAGCCAAAATCACGGTCAACCTGAAAACGGCCGAGGGGCTCACTTTCGATCCCGGAACGTACAGGCTCGGCAATGTGGCGGGATCGACATTCCTAACGGAACACGCGAAGGGGACCGACCAAAGCGCCTCGTGGGATGCGGACGGGACGGATACGGATTCCTACTGGACATCGGACGAGTTCCACTTCGAGGGGGATGCCGACAACGTCACCACTTCATTCTATATGCCCGAGAACCGCAAGGTCGCAAAAAAAATGATCCTTCCCACCTCTCCCGGCTATGATGCGGACCGGAAAGGATATGACCTGCGGCAGAAGCAGCTGAAGTCCCCCGTTGCAGGCGCGACCGACAAGCCTAACCTGAAAAACGAGGAGACGGAATACGCCCCTGACCTGGCTCCCTACATAGAGTTCAGCGGGGAGTTGCGTCAGGATCTGACAGTGGACAATACCGCCATGGAACGTTTCGGGAGGGTGACCTACCGGATTTATCTGGGCTATACGGCCACCGACGATCCGGTCAATGACTATGACATCGAACGCAACGTGCATTATACCTACAATGTGACCATCAAGGGTATGAACGACCTGGTGGTGGAGGCGCAGTCCGACAAGGACGCTGAGGAGGAGCCCGCCCCCGGAGTGGAGGGGCTGGTGTATGACGCCCACCGGTCATTCAGTTTTGACTGCCACTACGAACAGGGACTGATGCGTTTCAATAAGGACGAACTGGCCATCTTCAATACGGACGGAAGCCTGAAAGACGACGCCATGATCTCCTTTGCCGTGCGTACGCCGTTCTGTGACAAGATTGTCTCTTACACGAAAGCGGAACTGGAACAGCTGAAGAACAACGGCTACGTTCCCTCCGGAGATAAGAAGGCCGATACGGGCTGGCTTGCATTCTATATCCATCCGAGCACGCTCTCTGACAACGGGGACGAGACGATGAAGTATTATTCCGATACGGGGGCGTACCTGCTCTCACTGGAGGAGTTCCTTTACAGATTGATGACTGAACCCGACTATGTGTTCAACGCCACTACGGGACTTTGTAAGGTGACGGTTTACGCCAACGAGTATTTCTATGAGCGAAACCCCATGCAGGAGAACGCCCCCCAGGACAAGGATCTGTGGAAGACCTTTGCCAATGCCGAAGACCGGACCTTCGACCTGCTGGTGAACACCTCACATGAAATCTCCCCCGACGGACAGTCACGGTATCACCAGGCCATTGTCTCGATCCGCCAGATGTCCATAAAGACGGTGTTTGTCAGCTGTCCCGACGGCATGCGCGTGTGGGGGGTGGAGAACGTGAACGAGACCGAAGACCTGGACTGGTCAGTAAAAGCCCCCAGTGAGGCGGACGCCTTCTATAACAAGTACTATGCGAATGGCTGGACGAATACCTGGAAAGCGATGGCACGTTCGGGACTTGCGGGAGGATTCAGCGGGGAAATCATGCGCGATCCGATGAACCGGGGGAAAGAGGACCAGCTCTGGAAGGTCATGACAAAAGTGGACAATGCGAAACTGACGCTCAGCAAGGATCATTATAATCCTGCTCTTAGTAACTATCATGCGACATATGCCTGCTTTACCCCATTCCTGAGAAATCGGGACAATAACCGTGACGGCCAGATGCAGGCCGGCGAGATGCAGTGGTATATCCCCTCCGTCAGCGAGATCAACATGCTGTATGTGGCGGAACGTTCATTGCCTTTGAAGAGCAGGCTTGTCGGGCATGCTCCGTCGGATAATGCTACAGCGTTATTCACCTCAAGGGCTTTCATGGGAAGTACCAACCTGACACTGAACAGCTGTAATCCTATTATGCTTATTGAGGAGTCCCATAGTATGACCCCCATATATAACTTTGATTACCAAAAAACTGCGAGTCCGGGAGAAAGAACTCCCTATTCGGACGTGAGACTGGTCAGGGATCTTGGGATCCTGGAGACTTCTGAGGACCACAGTTACCATATTGATGAGATGGAAGATGAACTTGGCAAGACGCTGAACAACAACCGGACGGAGGATGAGTACCTGATTTTCAAGGCTGACAACCTGCCTGCCAGTACTACCAGGGCTTCAAGGGCCATTTATGAACTTCCGGCGCATGACGAGACCTCCCAGAATAATACGATCTATCAGAAAGGGTTTGAGGTTGCAAAATATATTGCAAATAGAATAGACAAGCCGAAGGATTTGAACAATCCTAACAGGAAAAGTGAGTATTATTTCGAAACGTGGAGTACGCTGATGAGTGATGTGGAAAAAGGCAACTCTCCCTGTGCCTATTATTACCAGAATCCGGATAAAAGTGACCTGGGTACATGGCGTCTGCCCAATGAGGCTGAACTGATGATAATGAGCGGAAGCCTGTTCGACTGGGATGACAGGGAAAAGAAAGATATTTATAGTTTCTTTCAGGGGAACAAGTTCTATTCCTTGAATATGACAGACGGCCAGGTCATCCATTCCCGGACTGGATTTTCCAAACGGGACATGAATGGTGCCAGGTCATTCAGCGCCGGATATCAGATGTTTTTCAACGGTTATCTGCGGTTTGTCACCACTGTCGATACCAGTTGGGGAGGCGACAGGGACAGGCTTGTCAATGACAAAAAGGGATACGTACGTTGCGTAAGGGATCTTGAGTAGTCTGGTCCCGGAAATTGGAGAAGAGATCTCCTAATTTTGTGGATGCGACCGGGGAAAGCTGTATTACAGCTTTTCTCCGGTCTTTTGCTATAAAGAAAAGCTTTTATTACCGTAAAACATCAGAACGGAAGACCTGTTATCGGGTCAAACGAGAGATAATCAATAAACCAGGTAGCGTGAAGGTTCTCACGTGCCTCTAAAAACAATAATATGATAGAAACGTACTTTAACAACTTGATGCAAGAAGTCGAGCGGAGGATGGGTCTTGAATCCTCCCGAATGGAAGGAGAACAGGTAATACAGACCTGTCGGGAGATGGTTGCCTTCCTGAGGGAACGGTCCCGTGAGTTGAGGGATTATGCTCTGAACCATCCATTCTCCAATGCGGAAGAAGAAATCTGCTTTTTCAAGTATTACAAGCCTGCCCTGACAGGACGTCTGCTCTATTATTACCGGGTATATCAGATCGAAAGCGGCTGTTCATGCTGTCCGGAGATCGCCCGGATGCATTACCGCAAGGCTATGAAAGAGTACCAGAGGAAACTGGAACGCTACCTGCCCTTTTACCAGTATTACCGGAGCGGGGCGACTTACCGAGACCATTACTATTTTCGCCGTGCCAAAAAGGAGTTGAGTCCGGAGAACGGCAGTTTTATGCTGGAGGAGGATTCGGTGATGTCAACCGGCTATGATCTGCTTGCCGCACGACTGATAGCGGTGGAAATGCTGCTTGGTTACTTAAACCGGAAGATACTGTTAGCAGTGGAGGGACCGGATGCCGTACAGGAAAAGGAACACCATTGGACAGACCGGAAAGCGGCAGCCGTGGAACTGATATATGGCATCTGGGCGATGGGTAGCGTGGATAGCGGTAAGGCGAGCATTGTCGAGCTCGTGATGCTGTTCGAACAGATATTTCATATTGACCTGGGGGATGTGTACCATACGTTTATCTCCATGCGTAACCGGAAGAACAGCCGGACAGCCTACCTTGACCAGATGAGAGAACAGCTATTGAAGCGGATGGACGAAACGGACGGATAAAATAAAGAAGGAATTGGCAGGTTTGTAGCAAGCTGCCAAATCATCCTTTGCGACGCATCATTTGGTGAAAAAACGGGATACAACCACCGTAAAGCCCCCTGATAAAGCTCTGCGATGTCTTTTTGCATCCGAAAAAAATCTTTAGCAGCTTGCTACGAACGTGAAAAGAGAAATGGACGAACAATCGGACCTTTGCAACGGAAAACCAAATTATCAAAAGATTATGGAAATAATAACAATCGAAAGCAAAGCGTTTGCCGCCCTCGTGGAGAAGATCGAGAAGATAGCGACATACGTGGAGGTGTCCTTGACAAAGGAAACGGAGCAACAGCAGGTAACGGATAAGAAGAGCAGGCGGAAGGGAGAGCCGTGGATGACGGGGCAGGAAGTGTGCGAACAGCTTGAAATCAGCGCCCGTACTTTGCAACGTTACCGCACGAACCGTATCATCGCTTACTCCATCTGCGGGAGAAAGATACGCTACCGCCGCACTGACGTGGAGCAATTCCGCGAACGTTGGATGCGGGAAACGCCTGACAAGCAGGTGGACCGGATGATCGAGGCACATTCTTTGCACGGACGTAAAAACAGGTCGTATGGTAAGAAAAGAGGAGATACTGGCAAAAACGGGTAACGGGCTGGAGGTGTTCCGTCATTACCTTCCCGTTAAGTGGCGGGTGGGCAGGAATTTCCTGAACCCACTGTATGCTGACAGTAAAGCTTCGTGCAACGTCTATTATGACCGCCGTAGCGGGATGTATAGGATGAAGGACTTCGGTAACGGGGAGTATTCGGGGGACTGTTTCTTCCTCGTTGCGAAACTGAAGGGATTGGACTGCCATAGTGCGGCTGACTTCGTGGAAGTCCTGCATACCATTGACCGGGAGTTATGTCTGGGGCTGGAAAACGATACTCCGACCGATGGCATCAATCGGGAGGGAAACAGCCTGGCGTCACACCTCGTAGCAGATACAAAAGAGAAGAGTAAGGGTGAAAACGCAGGGAAGATCATTCCAAAGGATACCGCCGCTATGGACACGGAAAAGAAAGCCTTGCCTTGCGAACATCCTGAACCGAGTCCCTACCAGGTGAGGGAGAAGTCTTTCACGGAAGGGGAACTCGCCTACTGGGGAGCATCGGGCATTACGATGGAAGTGTTGCACCGTTACGGGGTGGTGTCTCTTGCCGAGTATCGGAGCGAGACAAGGGAGGGCAGAATGTTCGGCTTCACCTCCACCCCGGCGGAACCGATGTTCGGATATAAGGGAAAGTGGGGCGTAAAGATCTATCGCCCGTTATCGGAAATACGCTTCGTCTATGGCGGTCATACGGGGGACACTTATTGTTTCGGGCTGGAACAACTACCAGCGAAAGGTGATCTGCTCTTCCTGACGGGCGGTGAAAAGGATGTGCTGACACTGGCCTCACACGGCTTCCATGCCATCTGCTTCAACTCGGAGACCTCGGTAATCCCGGTGAAGACCGTCCGCAAGCTGATCTATCGATTCAAGCATATCGTACTGCTCTACGATACGGACAAGACGGGATTGGAATGCTCGGAGAAACACAGGGGACAACTGGCGGAATACGGGGTGAAGCGGCTGGTGCTGCCGCTGCCGGGGACGAAAGCGGAAAAGGACGTGACGGACTACTTCAAAGCCGGGCACACGAGGGAGGAGCTGATGGAACTGTTTCTCAAGCTGCTCGATACCTTGTACGGGGATACGATGGCAATGCTGAAATCATGTGAGATAGACTATGACCACCCGCCCGGGCAGGCGGTCGCCATCGTTACCGCCGGGGACGTGCCGTTAGGCTCGGAAGAGAACATCCTTTGCATCACGGGCGGCGAAGGGACGGGCAAGAGCAACTACACCGCCGCACTGGTCGCCGGGGCGATCATGGAACGGGAGACGGAGTCCGACTTCTTGGGCGTGAAGGTGGAGCCGAACCGTAAGGGGCGTGCAGTGCTACTGTATGACACGGAACAGAGCGAGCAGCAACTCTATAAGAACACGGGACGGCTGCTGCGCCGCGCCGGTCGGGAGAAGATGCCGTCTTATCTGCACGTGTACTGCCTGACAGGAATGTCGAGAAGCGAGCGGCTGACAGCCATCGTGCAGAGCATGGACAGGTACCACTATCTGCACGGTGGTATCCATCTGGTTGTCATTGACGGGGTGGCTGACCTGATCCGTTGTGCCAACGACGAGGCGGAGAGCGTAGCATTGATTGACGAGATCTACCGGCTGGCAGGGATTTACCGCACGTGCATCGCCGCCGTGGTGCATTTCGTGCCGAACGGGCTGAAACTGCGGGGACATCTGGGGAGCGAATTGCAGCGAAAGTCGGCGGCTATCCTCTCGATAGAGAAGGACGAGAACCCTGAGATATCGGTAGTAAAGGCGTTGAAGGTCAGGGATGGCAGCCCGCTGGATATCCCGTTGATGCAGTTCCGATGGGACAAACAGGCCGGGATGCCCGTCTATGTGGGCGAGAAACCGAGGGCGGAGAAAGAGAAACGCAAGGAGAGGGAGCTGGCGGAAATGGCACGGGAGGCGTTCGCCCGGCAGGAGAAGTACGGCTACATCGAACTGTGCGAACTGATACAGGAAGCTCTGGACGTGAAGGAACGGACGGCGAAGGGTTACATCCGATACATGCGGGAAAAGGAAATTGTCGAAAAGGAGGGTGATTGCTATGTACATGGACAGCGAAAAATTTGAGAATTGGATGGAGCGCATCATGGAACGTTTCGACCGGACGGAGAAGCTGCTGGAAAGAGTACTGAAGAAGAACAATACCCTGGATGGCGAAGAGGTACTGGACAACCAGGATCTATGCCTGCTGTTGAAAGTAGGTATCCGCACGTTGCAACGTTACCGGGCTATCGGAGTACTGCCGTACTTTACTATCAGCGGCAAGGTGTTCTACCGGGCAAAGGATGTGAACGAGTTCATCCGGAACCAGTTCGCCGCTGTGGAGGAACGGGCCGCGAAACGTAGGGAGAAGGAGGTCCGGAAAGAGGAAAAGCGCAGGAAAAAGGGGCTGTTCCCGTAAATGTTATATATTCTTGATATTATCTGTTAGTGGATGAAGCCCTGCCGGATCGTGAGATTAGGCGGGGCTATTGTTTTGTCATTCGGGAAGTTTCCATTATCTTTGTGATAAAGTACGGCAGGCGGAACCTTATCGGAGTACGGTTGTCGTCGTGACATGGAAGATTCATACCCGGCTTGATAGTAAGCGGGAATTGATATACATATTGTACGTTCGCTGAACGTCTTGATACAGAAAATTGGCAGTTTTTTGACAAACAAGACGGGTGGTGTAATGCACATGTTGTATGCTTATACGGCGTGCGCTTACCTATTCTGTTTGTCGGGTCTGCCAATACCCCTGTATCGGAATAGTGTAGGTTCACGCTGTTCTTTTAGGTGCAAGGCGGATATAACCATTAAAAGACATTGATATGAAACAGATTACCTTGTACGTGTACCAATCCATGGACGGTTGTCCGGTCAGGGCGGACAACTATTTCGATTCGGTAGCGGATGCCTTCGAAAGCGTGCTGATTGACGAGGAAACTTACCTGCGTATGTACCTGACTGATCTTGACTGGCCGCTTACGGCGAAAGAGACTTTGGTCGTGACGAACGGCTGTATAGACGTGACAGGGACAAGACGGGTGCGTTTTGTCATGGGGGATGCGGTGGGGGAACTTCGGCGGATGAAAGCAAACGGAGACGGCTCTATGGTAGCTTACGGTGAAGAAATCGGTTCCTTACTCTTGAATAGCGGGCTGGTGGATGAAATCACGGTGATAACCGTACCGGGACTGGCCGGCGGTAGTGAAAAGGCTCTGGTGTGCGGACAGGACGACGGAAGGGGGTGGAGCGTGCAGTCGAGCAAGGTGCTGGAGGACGGGACAGTCCGGACGGTGTACGGGAAGGTGTAATAAAAAAACGCCCCGCCGGTTTGAACATTGTCAAGAGGCTTGGCAGGTTCTACTGGTGTAAAGACGAGAGTTTTTGGGATGGCAAAGATAAAAATACGACAAATGCGCAACTCTGTATGCTGCGCATTTGCTATTATTGCCGGAGCGTTTTTAAAATCAACTCCTTTAGTTGTTGCTCGGTCGGAAGCTGCAACTGGTATTTGGAAACAAATATCTGTTCGTCCAACCCGGCAGTTGTGTACTGCACCAACGCATCGTTCTTGTCCGTTACCAATAAGATACCGATAGGCGGGTTATCATCCGCTTCCATCACTTCGGCCTTGTAATAGTTCAGGTACGAATAAAGCTGCGATACATGGGCATGGTTGAAAGTATCAACTTTCAATTCGCACAAAACATGACATTTCAAAATCCGGTGGTAAAATACCATGTCAATGAAATAAAATTCATCGCCAATAAGGATTCTTTTTTGTCTGGCCTCAAAACAGAAGCCGTTTCCAAGTTCGATAATGAAGTCACGCAAATGGTCGAGCAGAAGCGTTTCGAGTTCCTTTTCCTTAAGCAAGGAAGCCCGTTGCTGCGGAATGTTCAGGAACTCGAAAAAATAATCGTCTTTGACAGCATCGGTTATAGTTTGCGGGTGTATTTTTTGTTGGATGACGGCAAGCGCATTTTCCATATTACCGGACAATCCGACACGCTCGTAACTCAACGCTCCTATCTGACGTCTGAGCTCACGGACAGAAAGCCCGGTCTGGATGGTGAGCATCTCGTAATACATGCGCTTGACGGGATTGTCAATCTTCATCAGTTCCGTAAAGTGAGCGAACGATATTGAACTGATTAGTTTTTCGGTCGGTATTTCGCTTGCATTGTTAGAAGAATCAGTTTTTTTCAATTTAGGCAACAGTGTTGCATAAATCTGTTTCTCTGTTGAACTTTCTAATTTAGGCAACAGTGTTGCATAAATTGAAGAAGTAAATATTTTTTCAATCAAGACTCTGAATTGAGGATAAATGCCATAGAACATTCTGGAACGTTGAAATAAGGTAACATTCAGCCCTTTTTGATTTATCCGCTGTTCCAGTTTCTTCAATAACTGTTCACCATATTGTGCACGGTCTTCTCCGTTCTGCTCGAACTCTACGATATAAAATCCCATTAACCAGTTACGGACGGTTTGGCATTGGTTTACGGCTTTGACCGCACTTTGCTGTAATTGCTGGTGCGTATCGGTTATGATGTTCGCTAACTGTTCAAAATTCATATTATACTATTTATGATATGTTAGGTATAAAATGTTTCGGTTAATGCCCTGTCACGGAGAAACCATTTTTTTACCGTGATCCACTGGCAAATATAGTGATTATTATCGGGATTACGGGTGCAAGACTTTGAAGTCCCGAAAACCGCCCTCCATGAGTCAGTTGCTATGAAGTCACCGAAGAATTTCCATGCCGGGCTGACTGCCGAAGTTGCGGACAGAGTACAATCGAGAAAGTCGGTACTTTTTCAGGTGGACCAGCAGGTTAAACAGGATGGTTTCCGTCACGGTGATCCAATTGATACCGTTCATCACCTGCGCTCCTTCTCTTTGCGTCTGTCCGTTCGGGGCGGGAACTCGTACACAGTGCGGAATTCCTTGTCGAAAGTGAGGTACGCATCGAAGGCCTTGCCCTCCTTGCTTCTGAATCCTTTGATTAGGGCAGTCCTGCCCTTGGTCACGAGGTCGGCAATCTGGCTGTCGGTAAGCTGCTTCTCCCCCTTGTTACGGAAGACGGTCAGGGGGCAATCGACGTTGCTGCACTTGGCGACCTTCGGGTAAAAGAGGATGCGACCGAAGCGGCACTTGGGACACGGGATATGTTCGGCGTCCGCCACCGATACCTGCACTTGCAGGAGTTCCTCGGTAATCTGGGCGGCATAGACCTCGATGCCCTTGCGGAAGGTGTCGGGATTCATCTCCCCGCTCTCGATCTTGGCGAGGGCGGTCTCCCACTGCCCGG
>ENA-UPWK01001194-UPWK01001194.1-human-gut-metagenome-genome-assembly--contig:-NODE-1194-length-20424-cov-40.996658_pt1 | contig 20424 bp, 24 predicted proteins | sample MGYA00250048_ERZ773373 | MGnify/ENA primary metagenome ERZ773373 (study PRJEB29103, sample SAMN06112059) | human gut metagenome | biome: human gut; feature: ankylosing spondylitis patient; material... | reverse complement strand
CGGAGAAGCGTTGTACCAATTTGTAACCAATGTTAGCAGCTTGAAGATCAGGGAAGATCAAGATGTTAGCTTTACCAGCTACGTTGGAGCCAGGAGCTTTCTTTTCTGCTACGGAAGGAACGATGGAAGCGTCCAATTGTAATTCGCCGTCAAATTTGAAATCAACGTTGCGTTCTTTCAAGATGTTAACAGCTTCAACCACTTTATCTACTTCTGGAGTGGAAGCGGAACCTTTTGTGGAGAAGGACAACATGGATACGCGAGGGTCAGCCATACCAACAACTTTGCGAGCTTTTTCTACAGTGGATTCTGCAATATCAGCCAATTGTTCGCTAGTTGGATTAGGCAATACGCCGCAGTCAGAGAATACTAGCATACCGTCGTCGCCATATTCTTTTTTGCTTGTGAACATGAACATGGAAGAAGATACAGTTTTAAGACCTGGTTTAGTACCTACAACTTGCAATGCAGCGCGCAATACGTTTGCTGTTGGGCAAGCGGAACCAGCAACCATGCCATCTACTGCGCCAAGGCGAACAAGCATAGCGCCGAAGAACAAGCAATCGCCTTTCATAGTTGCGTCAGCTTTTTCAGGAGTCATACCTTTTTTAGCGCGCAATTCTACGAATGTATCAACCATTTCTTGGTAACGATCGTAGTTAGCAGGATCGATGATTTCAGCACCTTCGATGGATACACCAACAGCTTTAACAGCCTCAGCGATTTCAGCAGGATTACCAACGAGTACAGGTGTTACAAAACCTTCTTTCAAAATAATTTCAGTTGCTTTCAATACGCGTTCATCTTTGTATTCTGGCAACACGATTTTTTTACCTAATGGTTTTACTTGGTCTTTTAATTTTTGAATTAAATCCACGATTTTTGCCTCCTTAACATTGGCTTTACGCCATATCAATACTATTATTATAGCAAGTTAACGACTCTCTAACAACCATTCTAAAACATTTCGTTGTTGAATTCCGTCGTAGTTGGCATTTTTATTTAGTTCATCTAAGGTGAGCAAAAACTTAGAGTATTGGTCTTGTACCGCCTCAAGCGGTGCTAGTTCTCGGCTCAAAGTATTAGAGTCAAGTACGGTCTCACTAACTTGATAATATTCGGTAATCCCCCCTTTTTGTGCTACAAAATCTATTTCACCCTTAGCCAGTTGCCCTACATATACGGTGTATCCTCGTCTAATGAGCTCTAGAAAAACGATATTTTCTAGTATATGACCTGTATCACGACTCGCATTCCCCACTAGCAAATTTCGTAATGTTACATCAACACTATAATACTTTGCATTGATACGTAGTAATTCTTTACCTCGTACGTCATAGCGATTTACCTTATATAACAACAAGCTATCCTGTAATCCTTGTAAATACCGTTCTACAGTTTTATTATCGATTTTTCGACCTGCACTAACGAGAGAGTTGGCTATTTTATTTGGTGAAAGTAAACTACCAACATTCGCCATAATATACCGCACTATATCTTGTAAAATTGTGACATCATTAATTTTCAATCGAGCCACAACATCATGCAATAACAAAGTATTATATAATCCACGTAAATATTCTTGAATATCAAAGTCTTCGCCCCCTAATTGCTGAGTATAAGGGAAGGAACTTTCACGAAGATAGGCCTCATAGGCAGGAATCAAAGAATACTGATTACCCTCATACTTGCTATGGTAAAACTCACTGAAGGACAATGGCAACATCTGAATTTCCACATATCGTCCAGTCAATAATGTGGCGATATCAGAAGACATAAAGTATGCATTGGAGCCCGTAATATATAAATCTGTGTTCTCTTTTACAAACAAGCTATCTACGACACGATGAAATTGATCTACATGCTGAATTTCATCAAGAAAAATGTAATTCGTTTCATTAGGCTGCATACGTTCTAAAATATATTGATACAACGCATGGTAATCTCGCAAATGCTCGTATTCCAATTCTTCAAAATTAATGGAAATAATCTGTTCAGGCTTCACATTATCTGCCAATAACTCATCTTTAAACAGCCTAAACAATGTAGATTTACCACAACGGCGTATGCCTGAAACGACCTTAATAATAGGCCGCTCTCGATTACGCCGTAAAAAATCTAGATATCCTTGGCGCTGAATTAACTTCATAAGGGCCTCCTCATCTATGTACCTTCTCATAGATGGAACCCATGTATTAGTACTATCAGATATCATATCACTTACCTAATAAATTTGGATTCCATTCCAACTTTATATTAATTTTATCATAAAGTTGGATTTCATTCCAAATTTTTATTATTTTAAGCATAAAATTGGATTAGATTCCTAAAGTTTTACTTTAAATTTAAACATACAGCACTTCAATTAATGTTTATCTATGAACTACATACCAATAATTGAACTCTTTACACATAATACGCTACAATAATAGAAACAAAATACGGATAGCCAAATGCCAATTTATATTCCTTATACACCCCTTTAGGAGGTCTTATGGCGAATACAGAGACAACGATCAATGCTGTTATACATCCAAAATACAATGACACACCTATAGACATAGAGAAAACAATTAAAGCCTTGGAACGCAATAATTTTGTAGTCCATTATTTCGAAACAGGTACTGAAGCTATTTCCTATTTAAAAGATCGTATTCAAAACAAACATGTAGCCATCGGAGACTCTCGCACATTACTAAAACTCAATGCTTATGAAGCCCTATCCGAAGTCAACGAAGATGTAACGGATATCCAACGTCCCCTTCCTGGTGAAAGCTTCCGCGACACCGCATTGCGCACCATGGGACGTGATGTATTTCTCACCTCTGTAAATGCTCTTGCTCAAACGGGGGAAATGGTCAATATTGATGGTACGGGTAATCGTGTTGCCGCCTCACTCTTTGGCTCTCAAGAAGTATTTTTTGTGCTAGGCATCAACAAAATTACGCCGGATTTAGCTTCCGCCATCTATCGTGCACGCAATGTGGCCGCTCCGCTCAACAGCAAAAAGAACAAAAAGAGCTCTCTCAATCCATGTGCCACATTAGAAGAGAAATGCTATGACTGTGGTTCTCCCGACCGCATATGTAATGCATTAACCATTTACTATAAAAAGATGCGCAATATGCAAACTATGGAAGTCATCATCATTAATGAATCTTTAGGCTTCTAATTGTTTGCGGCCCATTCAAAAAATCTTGTATATTCATTTCTCCAAGTCCATACACTACTCTATAAATTGTGGACCACCGAGGATCTACGGCACCACTTTCAAGATCACTAATATAAGATTGGGCTAAACCAGATTTATCTGCCAATTGATATTGAGTCATTCCCAATTGTCTGCGCCAAAGTAAAATCAATACACCAAGCTTGTGAACTTCTTGTCGAACTTGTAGATCTTGACAACATACGATAGGATTCATGCTAACCTCTATCTACTTTCTCCCTCAACACATATTTATGCCTTTACTATAAATCTGGGCTCAATCATTTCCTAGTAGTGGTTGAAAAACGATAACACAAAAGCCTTAACAAAAACTAATGTGTAAATCATTTTAGTTAAGGCTTTTGTACTATGCAGATTTCATTGCGTAGGATTTCATCATTTCGTGGAATTTTAGTATATATAAAAGTTATTATCATTAAAAATACAGATAACAAATCAAAAATACAGGTATTATCTATATATTGCAAATTTTATACAGTATTCATACATTATGCATACACTTGATTTATAAAATTACCTAGTTCTATCCATAATACAAGAAAACTATACGATATATAGTAAATGCGATATATTGTAAATACGCAATATTGTTAAAATACATTTAGGAATAATAAGTCTATTAACAATACAAAAGGACTATACAGCTGAACTGTATAGTCCTTTCTATGTATTTATATAAAATTATTGATTTGCGCTTTCTTGTGCTTTTTTGATTTCCATGTATTTAACCATACCATCAACAGCTTTTTTAGCTTCACGCATAGCCAATACTACAGTAGCAGGTTTATGAACAACGTCACCACCTGCAAATACACCTTCACGACTAGTCATACCATATGGATCTTCAGATGTAATAATATAACCTTTTTCATCTACTTTTAGGTTATTACCTTCACCTACAAGACGAGCATTTGGTTTATGACCTGCGGCGATAATGATTTTATCAACAGGCATTACTTGGAAATTACCAGTGCCGTGGATACCTGCACCATCTTCGTTAAGCGCCATCACTTCATATTTGAAGCCTTCAACCTTATCTGTACCTTCTACGCCTACTGGAGAAGCGAACCATTGGAATTGAACGCCTTCAGCGCGCGCTTCTTCGTATTCAGACAACAAGGCTGGCATTTGTTCTTGGCTACGACGATATGCTACTGTTACCGCTTCGCAGCCTAAACGTACGCATGTACGAGCTGCATCCATCGCTACGTTACCACCGCCGATGATGATAACACGGTCACCTTTTTTAACAGGAATTTGATTTTCATCAAGTTCCCCATTTTCTACCAATTGTACATTCGTCAACAAGTACATTGCTTGGAATACACCAGGTACTTCATCGTTTTCCATGCGCACGTCTTGAGGAATATGCGTACCAGTACCGATGAAGATAGAATCATATCCTTCAGCAAAGAGATCGTCCAAAGTTTTATCTTGGCCGATAAATGTATTGCATACGAACTTAACGCCTAACCCTTCAAGGCGAGCGATCTCACGACGTACAACGGCTTTAGACAAGCGGAATTCCGGAATGCCAAATAAGAGTACGCCCCCTGGTTCAGATTGACCTTCAAATACGGTTACTTCATAACCGAGTTTAGCCACATCACCTGCTACGGACAAACCTGCAGGACCAGACCCTACTACCGCTACCTTACCAAGATCTTGTTTAATCTTCTTAGGTTTGCGAAGTTCATTGATGCTTTCAAAGTCAGCAGCAAAGCGTTCTAATTTACCGATGTTAATAGGCGGTTTTTTTGCCTTATTCATGATACAGTTGCCTTCGCATTGATTTTCACGTGGACATACGCGACCGCAAATAGACGGTAAATTTGTTCGTTCCGCTAAGATATCATTAGCTTCACCAAAATTACCACGTGCGATAGCTTGGATGAAACGAGGTATTTCGTTTTCAATAGGACAACCCATACGGCATAAAGGTTTTGGACAATTTAGACAACGTTTCGCCTCCGCGAGCGCTTCCTCCATCGTATAATCCGCATCAAAATGTAGTGGTTTTAATTCGTTACTCATGGCACATGCCTCCTAACAAGGATCCAGTATACTATACTTACAGCGTTGCATGCACCTAAGCATTCCGATGAGCCCTCTCACATAGGGACGCCGCCACATGCTGCTAACATTTATCTTTTGTAACCATTCGATAGACGTGTGGTCACTGGTCAGACTCACACTATTCTATAGTATATTCTAAATTGTGAAAGTCCCAACAGTCAAGCAAATATAGCACCTTTTGTATACGAATATAGCCCCTATTCATGCAAGGATTGCATAGATTTTATACAAGTCCATTTACATATAATAGGATGCATGTATACTGATAATAGATACAGTAATAAGAATTAGAGATACACCTTACAGAATAGAAATATCTATTTCGTAATTGAATATATACATACATATAAGAATTAAAGATATAAAAGCCAAGGTATATCCTTATATGAGGTTTCTTATGAACACAGCAGAATTCACTAGCAAATACTATATAGACCGCCGCGGTTCTCATTCCCGAAAATGGGACGGTGAGCATTTAAAATTCAGTCGCACCGACCTATTACCATTATGGGTGGCAGATATGGACTTTATGCCACCTCAGTGCATCCAAAATGCCATCTGTAACTATGTGAAAGCCAATCCGTTAGGTTATACTATGACAAATCCAAATTATATAGAGGCTGTTATAAGCTGGTATAAACGCCGTCACCATTGTAAGCTTCAAGAAGAATGGCTTACAAGCGCCCCCAATGTAATTACTGGTATTATGTGGTGTATTGGGGCTTTCACAAAACCAAACGATTCCATCGCCGTTCTAAGTCCTGTATACGGCGCCTTTGATACGAGCGCTAGCGATGCACAACGTCAAATCATCGCTGTTCCCATGATGCGTAACAAAGATAATCGCTACACCGTGGATTACGATGCATTTGAAAAGGCTATCACCGAACATGATGTGAAGCTGTTCATTCACTGCAACCCACACAATCCTGTGGGGCATGTGTGGACGGAAGAGGAGATGGACCGATTATTTAGTATCTGCCAACAGCATAATGTGCTCATCATAAGTGATGAAATCCATCAAGATCTCATCACAGGACCAACAGCCTTTACATCAGCCTTAACCGTAAAGAACGGAGCCTATGCAGATAACATGATTGCCATGTCCTCCTTGTCCAAGTCATTCAATATGGCTAGCTTGCACCACGCAGAGGTTATCATTCCTAACGAAAAGCTACGAAGCCAATTCAACGCCTATAAAGCTCATGTATACCATACGGACTCAGACGTTATTGCCGAAACTGCCATCTCAGTAGCCTACACTCACCCAGAGGCCGAAGCATGGTTAACAGATGTACTGGCCATGGTTCGTGAAAACTATGAATATCTATGCCGAGAGCTTTGTACGGCATTACCAAAAATCCGCATCAGCCCTATGGATGGCACCTATTTAGCGTGGATTGACTTTAGTGCCTATGTAAAGCCCGAAGATATGCACGACCTATTCGAAAACAAATGCCGCCTCGCACCAAGCTTTGGCGAATGGTTCGGAGGTGAAAGCTACGCAACCTTTGTACGTCTTAACTTAGCTACAAGCCTAGAAAATATAAAAAGCGCTACCCACAGCATTATTAGAAATATTTAATATATCAGCCATATTAAGTATAATAATTGTATTTAATCATACTATCCCCTACACAACCTTAGTACATACAGGGATGTATGTGCGGTAAACTATAAGGTATGCAAAAAGGCTGCTCTACCATCAAATCGTGTAGAGCAGCCTCTTTTCTATACATGTCTTACTTTTCTATATATGTCTCATATATGTTACCTATTCAGGTTACCACATATATAGGGTCTTATTTAGTTCTAGCGAAATGATCTTTTGCAAATTGCATGTCTTGTACGAGTTCCAATGTACCAATATAGTTATTGTTTTGATCACGAACAGCCATGTAATTGACATAGAACGGACGACCTTGTTTTTCAAGCCATACTGCTACATTATCGCGATCACCTTTACGGAAGGAATCAATGATACCACGTACGATTGGTTCTACCTTTGGCGGATGGCAGGAATACACATCGCGACCGATAGCTGTCGTAGGGCGTTTAAAGACCTTTTCACCATCGTTGAAGTAACGGTTAATGTCTTCGTGATCAACGAAGGTGACTTCCATTGGCATTGTATTAAGCATGGCATTCAATTGATCCACAGTCAAGGTACCACCGATTAGAGCAATGGTATTATCATCGCCACTTGCTTTTGTTGTTTGTGTTGCTAATGCGGTTTCAGCCTCTGGCCAAGCAGTGCGTTTTACTCCAAAAATCTCTTCATATTGCGCTGTATCTTTGTAGATTTGGTACCACTCTTCAGTGCTGAAGTTTTCTGCGCAGATTGGGAACAAAATATTTTGTTCTTTATAAATCATTTCTTGAGCACGTGTAAGAAGCTCATCAAAACGTCTATACCAATCATCTACGCTTTGGCTAGACTTAGCTAAATCACCTAGTTGGTCCCGAATATCACCATCAACAGTCCACATGACCATAGATGGACCAGAAATATCATAGGCTACTTTCAAATGCGGATACAAAAGGTCACCCTTCTTAGCATAGTGAACAGATACTTGACGCACTGCATTTACATCATCAACAGTTGCCGTTTTATCCGCCACCTTAGGTCGAATGGATTCAATTAACGCATCAAGAGCCTTGTTTTCTTCTGTTAATTGATGGAGTGGATGTCCTACAGTTTCAATCAAGGACACCACACTTTTGCTCTTCTCTTGAGCCTCTAACACAGCCTCAACCTTAGCATGTTCTGACTCCATTTGTTCATGAATGGTAGAACCGTGGAACAAGGCAGAGTGAAGGTCACATAATTGTTGCACCTCAGCTAACGGTGTACCTTCACGCATGAGACCTTGCTCAGCTTTCATAATTTCACTAGCCTCAACATGGGCGAATTGACTAGCAAAATCTTCACGAACGGCACCAAGCTCTTCGCCCGTACCTAACCGTTTCAAGAAGCCTTTAAGCTGCTCTACACGTTCGCTGTCTTGAACAGTATCATCAGCATTGGCTCCGAAATTCTCTTCCGTGTTAGCTTTTGCTGTAGTAGATGCTGCTGCATTTGTTTCTACTGCGTCTGCTGCGTCTGCTGCAACTGTGCTAGATGCTACGTTAGCAGATGCGTCCGTAACATTAGGCTTTGTAGTCGCTTCAGTAGGTATCACACCAGGATGCACCGCAGATTCCGCATCATCACCCGATAAGTTTGGCATGTCACCTTCTAAGGTAAAACCTGCTTTCATAAAAGCACCCACGATATCAATCATGGATACACCCTTCATCTTAGCCCCTTTTGGGATAGTCATGATTTTGCCAACAGAATTCAACATCACCTTATTTGTGATTTCGCTGAACCCTAATTCCTTCATAATATCTGTTACTTCAGGATATTCTTTTACCAAATCATATACTGATTTGGATAAATCTAATTTCTTTTCCATTTTGCTCCCCTCGTGTCAAAAATTTCTATACTATACTTATAAAATAGTATCATTCCTCTATATGCGTATATTACACATATGAGGCTATTTATTTACGATAAAAGGTCTATATGTAATGACCTATGGTTCTATGATAAACGATATCGATTAGAAAATCTGTATCCGTGGCTATACTTTTGAAAGTTATTTATAAGATGAAATAACAGTAATAAAACACCGGATAATCGATCATGTAGACCAACTATCCGGTATTTACGTTACATTATATTATTATTCTCGTTTCTGTTTCTGTTTCTGTTTCTGTTTCTGTTTCTGTTTCTGTTTCTGTTTCTGTTTCTGTTTCTGTTTCTGTTTCTAACAAGTGTACCACTTAATCATGATGTGGTTTCAATGCTTTTTCGTAGTTTTCAGAAACTTTGTCCCAGTTAATAACTCGGAAGAATTCCTTGATATAGTCTGGGCGACGGTTTTGGTAGTGCAAGTAGTATGCATGTTCCCAAACGTCTAAACATAGAATTGCTTTTTTACCTTCCAATAGAGGATTATCTTGGTTTGCAGAGGATGTCACTTCTAGCTTGCCATCTTTGTTAACTACAAGCCAAGCCCAACCAGAGCCAAAGCGTGTAGCTGCCGCAGTAGAGAAGCTTTCAACAAAAGCATCGTAGCCACCAAGTTCAGCGTCGATAGCCTCTTTCAAAGGACCTTGCAATTTAGAAGTATCTGGTTTTGTCATGATGTCCCAGAACATGGTGTGGTTCTTGTGACCGCCACCATTGTTGATAACGGCTTGACGGATATCTTCAGGCACATTAGCAATATCGCCGAGAATACAGTCTACACAACCATACGAAAGATCAGGGTATTTCGCGATAGCAGCGTTCAAATTATTAACATAAGCTTGATGATGCTTGTCATGATGCAATTTCATTGTTTCTGCATCGATAACAGGCTCAAGGTAATCATAAGCATACGGTAATGGTGCGAGTTCGAAAGGTTTCATAATAGTCCTCCTTAAATTTAGGGCGTAGAACAATGCTAACTGTTTCGTATCATCGTTCTTGTGAAAGCGATTCGATGCACCTGCATCGGTAATATAGAATCAATCTACTAGCATAGCATATATACTTCAAGAAGAGACTGTTTATCCCAACGTAACCAGCAGTTAGGATATAATATTTTAGCCAACAAATTGATATGAATTATCATTCTTTATCTAATTGTACATGTTATATAGAAAAACGTCAATATGCCAAAAAATAATACTATATAAGCTTTTTACTATAGCCGCGTTCAAACTAATTGAATATTATATGTAAAAAAGGAATCGATAATCGATTCCTTTTTATATTACTATTAAAGCAACTTCTCTATAAAATGGATACTATAATATTCATATAATATACCCCAATAAAAAACAAGCCTAAATCAATTATGAATACTGCTATAGCAATATTTCTACAACAATCCCCTTTGCAGTTTTCACAATTTTGTTCAGACATCAGATTTTTAATCTCTACATCATACTCAGTATCATCTTTATATAATCCGTCTAATATCCTGTTTAAATTAGCCTTCTCCGCATCATCTAATGATTCAACTTGTGCTAAATAGAACTCTATTTTTTTCTGATTTAGATTTTTATACTGCTGGATACTAAGAATTGCTAAACCAGAATCAATAGCAGCAGAATAATAGCTTTGACTAAAATATGTAATCCCACATAATATTACTGCAATTGCACTCCCTATTGCAAAACATAGTAATGGATCCGTAAATTTATTAATATACATACTATGAGGACTATTAATCAAGGTGCCTATAAAAGTCAAAGACGCAACTATAGCACCTCCATTAAGTAGCAATAACCCTGTTAATAATTTAATAGTTATATCTTTTAAAAAATCAGTACTTTTATGCCATTTAGCCGCCTCAATATCTGCACGCCATTGATAAATAGGCATATATTCATTTATCCCAAATAGCTTAATCATATAAAGCCCCCTATATTAACAACCCCTCAAAATAGCTATCTTCAAATTAACTTTTGTCCATTAGAATTATTTTTTAATAATTATTTGACAACTACTCATAGTAGTCAATGCAGCTTCATGCCGTTCTTGAGTCACACCAGCACAACAGCTCGAATCGACGTGAATTGGAATCTCTGGCAAGCCCGCTTTCAACAGGATTGCATTGGAAACAACGCAAATATCTGTGCATAAGCCGATGAGCGTGATAGACTCAATAGGATTTACCCTATCCATTCCCTCTAAGCGACTTACTAGCTCGAAAGAGGCAAAGTTTGGCTTATCTACAAAGGATACGGGGCTCATGATTGAACGACCTTCTGCAGCCTCGATCAATCCCTCCACAATATGCCAGCCCTCGGTATTTTTCACGCAGTGTGGCACTGGTAAAAGCTTCCCTTCTTGACGTTCCAAGTAATCCCTATCATGTGTATCGCGAGTAAAGATAATAGGACCATCAAAGCTTTCAATTTTCTTACGCACATTATCTACGATTAACTGTGCTTGCGATGAGCCAAGTGCACCATCGACAAAATCATTTTGCATATCGATTACTACCAGAACCTTTTGCATAGTTCCTCCTGTATATAACTACAAAACATAGTATTTCTTTCCAATCAATATTAGTTATACTCTTTATTCTTCTACTATAGCATGTCGTACTCGATTTGGCTCATTATGGGCTAATCGCCCTGCCGCTGCTGCCGCTACGGCACCTACCAAATCATCGAGAAAGGTATTACAATGCCCGCCTTCTTCACTATCTAACTTTTTGATGATACCTGGTTTCACCTTATCTAAATAGCCATAATTTGTAAAGCCAATGGATCCATACAAATTAACGATAGAAAATGCTAAGATTTCATCGATACCATACAGGCTTTCATCATTAGCCACAATACGTTGCAATGGCTGAGACAATTTATTCTGCTCTGTTAACTTATCTAGCTCTATACCCGTAATAATCGCATTATGTACCTCCCGTTTAGATAGTACAGACACCACACTTTCACGACACTCTTCAATGTTTAAATTCGGCATATATGGCTTTTGTACATAAAAAACAAGTTCAGAAATGTCCTCTACTGTGACACCCCGTTCAGCGAGAAGCTCGTAAGTATATCTCTCTAAATCTTTTGTAGCCTCCATAAGTCCTCCTTTATCATTTCTTTAGATTATTATCAGATAACATGACAATACTAACGGAAATCGTTACAACGAGCGCTTCATCAGTATCAACATGCTTAGTATTCCAAGCCGCCTCTTTAGCCGCCTCCTCAAAAATTGGGTACGCTTCACGATCTAGCTTCCAATTATTAGGACCCGCTTCAACAGCTACAATATTGCCCTTATCGTCCGTCTTAATCTCTATAGGAACAATTAATGTTCCGTCTGCACTCGTTTCAAAAGCCTCTGGTGGAATAATCACGTTATAAGAAATCTGTTGTTGCAATTCATAATTACGCTTGTCCGCAGGCTTTACATCTGCAGCTAGGGAACTAATAGGACTCATCATAGATACTAATAAGGCCAATAAAATAACACGGTTAAACATAGTTTCCTCTCATCTAAATACTCTCTTACTATATGCATTATAAGTTGATTATACCACGAAAAAATCCCTACCGAATTTTTATCGGTAGGGATTCCTTAGATTAGATTTTCTTAACCATTTCAGATTTCAATGCCATCGCACCGAAGCCATCGATTTTACAATCGATATCGTGACCGTCGCTTGCATCGGTGATGAGGCGAATATTTTTTACGCGCGTACCTTGTTTTAATACGCCAGCGCCTTTTACTTTGAGGTCTTTTACAACAACAACTGTATCGCCATCAGCGAGCTCGTTGCCATTAGCATCGCGAATGATACCCGCTTCAGCTGCAGCTTGTGCGTCAGCCGCTGTCCATTCGTTGCCACACATAGGGCAGATAAACATATGACCGTCTTCGTATGTGTACTCATCGCCACACTTAGGGCAGTTAGGTAAATTTGCCATTTAGATCTCCTTTTTTCACTATATAATGAAAGTATTATACCATATTATTAAAAGCAAGCTCTACAATGATGCCCGTTCTATTGGATATTGTTCGAACTATTCAGGGATATCTATTCTAATTTGACGATATATGAGATACAACCTATAATATAAATGATAGCCGAGCGAGTAGTGACGTCAGGCTCATCTCAAAAACTGAAAACTCAGGAAATGGCCTTTTGTTTTACCTAGCTACCCAGCGGTAACGAAGGGCTATTTGCTTTTTCTGGAGCAAATACGAACAATAAGTGTCCCGAAGGAAATACCAACTGTCAAAAAGCCAAGAACAGTCGAAAAGATCTCAAATTCACTCATAAGCATCCCTCCCTTTATAAACGAAGAGAGGCCCAACCTCGTCGGCTATCTACTTCATTATAAACCGAACTTATGTTCTATGCAATAAAAAATCTATTAATAAATATTAGTCTATTTATAACTAACAAAGGGAGCCTCTTAATAGAGTCTCCCTTTTATTCGTGTACAAGTTGTACGAAATTAATCCATATTTTTCAATCAATAATTTCTGCTATATACTAATAACGAAAGAGCCATTAACGTGAGTTAGGTTCATCTCCGTCTTTTCGAGGGAGGTGACATTATGACTGTATACGAAGCATTATCATTAATGATTTTATTCGCTACCCTCGTAGTGTTAATTCTTAAGAAATAATCAATATATTGATTATAAAATAAGATAAACCTAACGTTTAAGACTAAGTACGGCAATACTTAGACACGTTAGGTTTATCAAATTCACAATTCTTTGATGAGCCTAACGCCTAGAACACGTTAATTGGCTCTTTTGTACTTATAGTATAGTCTGAATTCTAAAGACTGTCAATTTACTATGCAAGTCGTCTCCGTAATATAGCATATAAAATCATACTAATAATAACGCTCATAACGGCTTGAATGGCATTCGTTAAAATACTAGCAATAGCTACGCCTGGATCAAATACAAAGTATTCGGCGATAAAGTAGCCTGCTACGATAACAATACCGCCTACGATAGTTGCTACCAAGGCGGAGGTAGTTGTCTTATGGTTATAGACAGTACCGACAAGATAGCCTTCAATGCCTTTCACCACAAAGGTGATGGGTACAAAGACTGCGTAGCCGAGGAATAAATCAGCTAACGCTGGGCCGATAGCACCAATATAGGCGCCATATTTTCGACCTAATAATAGAGCTGACGTCATAATAACGACATCTCCTACATTGAAATAGCCGCGAATGCCAGGTACTGGGATTTTCGTGTACATGGTAAACAGTGTTGTGAGGGCAATCAATACGGCTGTGAGTACTAACGCGGACGTAGTACTGCGGGGTTGAACGTGTTGCATAGCGTCCTCCTTATAAAAAATAGACATGTGACTATATCCATCACATGCCTATACTATAAACCTTTATGGTAACACCTGCAAATAGAAGAAATTAACAATACTTCCTTAGCAAATTCTATCGTCATTTACTTTCAGAATAGATGCTCTTCACTAGACTTTAACTTTCTATAGATACCATTTTATTATCCAGATTCCCTCAAACAACGATGATTAATCAGAAAGGAACTAGCCATGAACATTTTAATCATTTACACCTATCCTAATCATCAGAGTTTTAATAGTGCTATTCTGAAAGTAGTCCAACAGAATCTTTCAAAAGACCACAATGTAAACACCTTGGATCTATATGAGGAGCAATTCGATCCTGTATTGCGATTTGATGACACGCACAAACGTCGAGATTTAAGCACTGTGCCAGACATGGAAAAGTATCGTAATTTGATTACTTGGGCAGACCATATCATCTTTATCTACCCTATTTGGTGGAGCGGTATGCCCGCAATGCTCAAAGGCTTTATCGATCGCGTATTTACAGCAGGCTTTGCCTATTCATACGGTAAAAGAGGCCTTATAGGTCATTTACAAGGAAAATCGGCCTGGATTATCACCACACATAACACTCCCGCATTTTTGACGCCGTTTATTCAGGACTATGGCAAGGTGTTAAAAAATCAGGTTCTGAAATCCTGCGGCATCAAACCGGTTACACATACCCAGTTGGCGGGCACAGAAAACAGCTCGGACGAAAAACGCCGGCGCTTCTTAGACAAAATTGCTAATATCGCCGGAAGTATTTAACATTTCTAGTATACTATGATTTTTTACCAGAGATTACTTGGTTGCCAAAATCACAAATAAATTTACATTAGACTGCTTACAGTTTGTGCTAAGTCAAAAACAAACTGTATACGAAAACCTTCCCAATTACATAGATATTACTCTTCAAATCTCTCTTCTACATTATAGAGAACCTCGCAGTCACAACCACCACCTTCGTTGACAATCCAGTCTAGTACGCTTTCCACATCTACCTTTTGTTTTTCTAAGAATTCTCTAGTGAAAGTCAAACTATGATCGCAACCATCATTTGTCTCTAATTTCTCATCTACATAGTCAAAGAGATTCCAAAATAGCTCTTCATCCATAGGTAAGCTATCTTGAAAACTCTGTTTTTCTTTAGCTTTATAGCCTTTCAATAATTCCTTTTTACGCGCTTTGTCCATTATAACCACCTTTTTAACAAATCGAAACTACTGCATGGCCCTTCGCTTCTAGCACTTTTTTATAGAACACCTTCATCTGCTCGAAGTCATGGAGAAGCTCATCTATGATTTCCTCCTCTTCCTCATCATAGTCCCAAATATTTGGGTATAGCTCGGCTTCTTTGCAGGCTTTCATATCGAAAGATTCGAGTGCTTGTTCTATATCAAACTGCTCTAAAGCCGCTAGGATATCAACTATTTTGGAATGTTCCGTATAAGCCATATATTCAGATAAGTCCTCAATCGACGTTACACCAAGCACAGCTTGGCTAAGTGGATTATCATCTATTATATGATTAGCGCTCACACCAGTAAGCACGAAGTGAAGGACATCCCACATCTTATCAATGTCTAGCAATAACTCGTCCTCATCACTCCACTCTTCAACGGTTTCAAAAAGCTCTTCCTCTGATGAACCTAAACCCTTGAGCTCTTTTAAATTCTTATCATTTACACAATTATAATTTGCAATGAGTCCCATACTCTAAAACCTCCCTAGATACTCAGTAATCTAAAACTTACATAGTTACTTAGGCATCTATAATCTCCATAAATGCCGAATAATTCGAAGCCTCCACTGATAGTTAGTTCTCTATCTCTGTCAACAATTCTAGCAACGTAACCTCATATTTGTTATTTTTGTCTAACAATGGCTTACATAATAGAAGCACTTGTAAAGAATAGTAGTAGAAGCTAAAGAACAGATCATCCGGAAATACCTCTTCTTCCTCATATCTAAGAACATCTTCATCTTCATCATATTCTTCAGACCAAAGATACTCTTCGTTGAGCATATCCTCAAAGTTCGATAATTGATCTACATGTTCTAGCATAAGACCATCTCTAATACACTCAGCAATAATAAGGAATAATTCAGCTAATTCTTTTACTAAATATCTTGCGATCTCATTATGGCCTTGTTCTTCAACGGCTTTTTTAAAAATACGTAATAGAAAAATCAACGCAAAGGGCGTAGCATGCCATAAAGTCGATTGATGCTCAATGTTTTGGGCCAGCTCTTCACCTGCCGCATCAATTGCATCAACGTCCTTCATATCCCACAACACCTCAAGATGCGCAGGAAAATCTGTGGCACGACCATAACTTGTGGTCAACCGATGCCAGGGTATATCACTGACCTTCACAGTTTCTATGTATTTTTTAGTTGCTCCATCCATTCTGTTTACACCTTTGTAGTTAGACTTTTATATACATATCTGTATATGTACATCCGTATAGTAACACGTTTACCCTATGATTATTTCTGAACTATATCTTTCACCAATTCATACGTATCTATTAGCCGAAGTCTGCCTATCCTCGGTTCATCTGTAATCTCGTTATAGATATCGTTCAATGTGCCTGCCGGTGCTAGTTTCCACAGCTTGCACGGATACAGTTCAACAGCCCCAATGATTTCTAAATGGTCTAGCAATAGGCCTAGATCTTTATTATTAAACCAACAGTCGGTATCGATACCGAAATTTGTATTATCTTTCCGACAGGAAATTTGACTATTTAAAAAATCATCCATACTAGGTTTGTGCGCTTGTAAAAGTCTTGTACAGGCCAAATGATATTCGATTTTTCGCGGTGATTGATCTACGTCCGACACGAAGATGGCTCCATAGTTGTCTTTAAACTTAACGGCTAGTACATCGCCCACCTTAAAATGAGGTTCTCGCTTTGTTTTAGATTTTCGAACTTTAAGAGGCTTTGGATTTTCACTTTGTAGTTGTACGGCTAATGTATCTAACACCTTTTGCCGTTGTTTGAGCGCCTTACTATCAATTTCTAGCCAAAACTCATGAGCACCCTTCCCGATTATGTCTAAGGCTTTCCCTTTAATATTCTCAGACAGATGACCTATCTTCCACAGTGAATAAGCTACGGCAGTCCAATAAATTTCTGTATAGAATTCGTCAGTGCAAAAGTTCTGCTCTTCAGCCAATATTTCTGAAACAATTGTATCAATACTGATACCATCTCTATAGCGCTCAACAATTAAATTATAAATATCATGGCCATCATCACTATCTATGATTTTTATTCCATCAATAGCCATATAATTCTCCTTTTAGACAATACGTCTAGAAAAACAGATTTTGTGATTCTGTAACGGTTCCATCATCCTCATGAAAATAACAAGTATATAAAGGAGCTCGACTTGCAGCGTCATAGAATTTTTGTAATTCAGCAGCTACATTTGCTTCTAAAGGCATGCCTAGCGCCTGAACAACGATTTCCCATACATCCATTTCTGTATAAGAAGCGATTTGATCATGTCGCTCATTGGCATAGGCTTCAAGAGTAGATATGTCCGTATATTGGCTCGCGTCACAATAATCATGCCAGCAAATGCTATACACCAACAAATGGATTAAATCATCTACACTTTCAGCTATACGACCACATTCCCCTTCGCTACTCATATATCCGATAGAGCCATCCTCTAATTGATGATATTCGCCACCGGCACCATCACGAGCAAAAGCTACTCCGTCCACGGAAAAGGTACATCGCCCCTCTACCTCATCACGTTTTGTAGGTTCATCGAGTAAAAAGAAATCAAATAGAGCATCAAAATTTGCTGCCAAGCTAGAATCTTCACACAATAGTTTTAAATAATCCATATTCTTCCCTCTTATTGATTCTCTCATCTCTCTATTTCATCTATTATTTTCTCGTAATTCTAATAATGCAGAAACTTCATCCATGTCGAGATTAAACATATTACTTTCAAGATCAATTGGCTCAAAATAGTAGCGAACCGTATCCGCCCCAAATTCATCGTCTAATTTGGACCATTCTGCCCCTGAAAGCACGGTAAATCCGAGCGTATCATTTCCAAGGCTTTCAGCAAACCAACGCACCTCATAATCAGGTTTAACGAAGTCGTTGAAATATTTGATGGTAACGTCCCGATTTTTCTCATCACCGTAAGGAATTAAGAGTTCTTTATCGCCCTTTTGTAGTACAATATCATCACCATAGGGCTTGTTATTGCTAACGCTTTGAATGTCGATAGGCTCATCCATCATGTCATTAAAATAGTTCACCACATCTTCGTCATCCTCGCGCCAGTCAATCCAGATAATAGCTTCGGAATCAAATAAATCATTTACATCAATGTCATTGGCAAAGAAACTTCTTACTTGATTATATATATCTTCCATCGTCTCTCTCCTGCATATCACTTATATTTTTAGGTAGAATACAACACCAGTATCACCACTTTAAAACAACTCTATAAGGTTTCGTATATCACATCTTGTTGAGCCGTAAAGTTTTCATCAAAAGGAACCAAAACATATAGATGTCCTGCTGGGGATTCTCCCACATCATAGCCTAGTGCAAATGCATCGTAACAACCTGATTTATCCAGCATTATATCCGTTAGCGTTAGTACAACAGACTCTTCTTGCGGTATTCCCTTTTGTATGAGCCCCTTCGCCAGTTGGTCTAATTCATCTAATTGAACATATAATTGCTCCCATATTGATAGTGAAAGTACATCATCTTCAGTATAACCGGTACAACTAATATTAAGTTTTTTAAAGGCTTCTCCTTCATTCTCTAAACGATTAATGCCCAATCGGCGAGATACAAAGTAAACGCCATACGGTTCTTCAGACCAGCTTTCAACATTCCATAATGTCATTAATTCCGATTTTCTCATTAGGACGCTCCATTAGTTAATCAGCCTGCAATATCTGCATCAACAGGGTTCCCATCCGCATCAATATGAGCTATGATACAGTGCCCCCAGAAAATATCATCATCGTCATAATAGACCTCTATGGAGCCATCGTTACGAAACGCCAATTCACCCATCGTAATACGCTTAGCAAATACGTCTGATGTAATCGGATCTTGGTCATCATTGTCGAGCCAATCATTAGCGAGATCTAGCAATGTATCACTAATATATGTACTAATTCGTTGTTCAAATGCTTTGAAATTATCGATTGTATTGAAAGCAGCCAATGCTGTGGTACAGCTTTCATCAGAGCCCTCATCCACATCAAGAGTGAATGCATAATCACCAATTCTCGCTGTGTAATATTGATACTCTCGATTTAAGAGGAAATCGCCCCTATCGGTATGAAGGTATTTAGGAGTTTTCAAATACGCCGACAACGCCTCTAACTCGCTATGTTTAGCATGTTCCTCTAACACCTCGAGTACATAATAGCGATTATTCCAAGACGGGCGCATATAGCCCAAGTCCTCTAAGGGTTTTGCTTTCTTAACTAACAATTTATAGACCCCATGAGGCTCAAAAGAATACCCCCATCTATCGTCAAGGCCCTCAATAATCCACGTCAAAATGCCTTCGCTACGGTCAAGTACTCCAGTTCGAGTATCTAGAATAGCATCGGTGGACACCAGTGGTCTATGGTACTTATCCAAATAAGGACTAGCCCCATTCGCATCACTGCGCGGCAATGCATAGATTTCAAATACTTCCGGCTCAAACTCGGCTTCATATTCTGGTAGACGTACAATACTCATATGACTCTCTCCTACATTATAATCACGCTACTCATCATAATTTCTGTTATATCATGAGCGTTCAGCTACATCGATTCTATGTAATAGCTCTTTCGCTAGCTCTTGGGCTGTTTTGAATTCCTCATTTGAAAGTACCATGAGCACCAAACTATCTGTGCCGATGTCCATGCCTACTAACTTATGGTTTTTCCAAGTGGAATTAAGATGTGCGCACCAGTCCATAATACATTGACCCGCATCAAATGCGTCCGTATCAATAGACATATCTCCAGTTAAATTTTCGCCAGTACATAGATTTTTATTATGGATTAACTTCTGCACATGATAAAGAAAATCCTCTAATTCAATTTTCAAAGATAACTATACAGCACAACCTTTAGACTGCAGTTTCTCATAGAGGTTCCACCAGCTATCTTCTAAATCTTCCATGGAGTTTAACTTTGCCTTAGTCATAAAAGAGTTAGCTTGTTTAGCA
>ENA-UPWK01001125-UPWK01001125.1-human-gut-metagenome-genome-assembly--contig:-NODE-1125-length-21565-cov-5.165208_pt1 | contig 21565 bp, 19 predicted proteins | sample MGYA00250048_ERZ773373 | MGnify/ENA primary metagenome ERZ773373 (study PRJEB29103, sample SAMN06112059) | human gut metagenome | biome: human gut; feature: ankylosing spondylitis patient; material... | reverse complement strand
ATTCATAGAATGCTTTGGAGATCATAATCAATCCGGCACCATGTGGCAGATCCTGATGGTAAGCGCTCATAGCGTGTTCCAAAGAGTGTTCGGCAGTAGTGCTGCAAAAGGTCATTACCGCACCGGACAGATTATTGGCGAATGCGACTCTTTCACGAGCCTCCATATCAGCTCCGTTGGCAACTGCACGCGGTAGATATTTAGCTACATTTTCAATAGCGGTCAATGCGTACATATCGCTCATCAGACTGGCAGTTTTAGAGATATAACATTCTGTAGAGTGGAACAACGCATCAAATCCCTGATAGGCCGTGAACTTAGCCGGAACAGATTTCATCAACTCCGGATCGACAATAGACAGCACCGGGAAGAGTTCATCATAACCGCCAAAGCCTATTTTCTCATTGGTTTCATCATTGGTGATAACGCCCCATTGATCTGCTTCGGAACCTGTTCCGGCAGTGGTGGTAATGCAAACCAGGGGTAGGGGCTTGTTTACCATCGTTTGTCCTTTTCCGGTTCCACCACTGATGTAATCCCATACATCGCCGGGATTCGTGGCCATGAATGCCATCGCTTTGGAGGCGTCCATTACGCTTCCACCACCCAGGGCAACTAAAAAGTCACAATTGTTTTCCTTGGCAAAAGCGGCTCCCGCCATTACGGTCGATTTTAACGGATTGGCTTCTACCTGGTCAAATACGGCAGTTTCAACACCTGCTTGCTGGAGTTCGCTTTCTACTGTATTCAGATATCCGTTATCCTTGGTAGAGCGACCGTTTGAAATAACAATCATTGCTTTCTTTCCGGGCAATTGCTGATTGTGAAGTTCCTTCACCATACCGGTACCAAACAAGGTGCGGGTAGGAATGTAAATTCTAAAATGACTCATTATTCTTCTTTTTTTAAATCCTATAAATTATTCTATTTCTTTTCCCATTTCATAAGCTTCCCGTAGGGCTGGTTTATCTTTTATTTCGCCCACATGCCAAACTCCGGTTCCATACACAACTCCTTTGATGGTTGGACTTTCCAGGCAATCCAGAAATCCCTGGAAAGTGTCCACGGTACGTTCCATCAGTTTCCGATCATCTTCGGCAGCGGTGACAATGAAATAAAATTCCTTATTCTTCATTTCCGTATAGAGGCCACAACAACGATCTATCAATGTTTTCATCTGTGCACTCATCGTGTAGAAATAAACGGGTGTAGCCATAACTATTACATCGGCTGCCACCATCTTCTCTATAATCTCTGCCGCATCGTCTTTCTGCGGGCAAGGTTTTCCGTGCAGGCTACATGTGCTGCATCCTGTGCAATAATGGATTGTCTTGTCACGCAGGAAAACCTTTTCTGCTTCGTTACCACTTTCAATTGCTCCTCGCATAAATTCGTTGCAAAGGGTGTCGGAGTTTCCGCCACGACGAGGGCTGGATGATAAAATCAATACTTTCTTAGTCATAATCATTTTATATTATAAAGTTAAAACCACTTCTTATTTCTTATGCAGCCATTTCCATTCTGATTTGTCTTTCGGATTGTGTAGCACGTATTCTTAATACGACGAATACAATGCTTAAAATAAGGAATATCAAAGAGCCGATGACGGAATAACGCGTATTGAAGAAGGTGATAAACAATCCGCAGACGGCTGCACCTACTGTAGTACCGAGATTGGCAGATAATAAATACAGTCCGTTGGCAAAATCCGGTGCTTCGGGAGCGGCATGCGTTATCATGTATTGCATGGTGTTCTGTCCGTATCCCGCCAAAATCCCCAGGATCAGAATGATAACTACCATTGCCATAAGCCATTCCCCGAAAGCGAATACTCCTATATAAAAGGCCAGTAGTGCCAAAGGAATCATTATCATACTACGTACCGGATTGACCGCCAGTTGCTTTCCGGCTATTACATTTCCTATAATATTGGCCAGTCCATAAATCAGTAGCATTGTACTGATTACGGTGTACGAAACCCCGGTGATTGTCTTCAAGTAATCAGACATATAGCTGAAGAATCCGAATAAGGCTCCGTTTATCAACGTGATAGCGAGAATGGAGTACCAGACTACTTTCTTTTTTAATACACTGAGTTGTGTACCGTAGGACAGTTTCTCTTTGACCGGCATGGAAGGTACAAACACGATGGTAGCAACCAGTACTAATGCATTTACAACGGTGAAGAATAACATGCCCATTGAATATGAAACTTCACTTGCAATGTAGCTTGTCACCGGTACTCCCAGCACCATACCAGCTGATACGCCGATGAATACCTTTGCTACCGCCTTTGGTGCCTTTTCCTTACTGACAGATGCTGCCGCTACCGTGAAAGCCATAGATACATATACCGGATGAAGGAATGCCGGGAGTGCACGGGATATCAGCAACACCGTAAAATTAGTGGTCATCATGGAGATGATATTACTTAATGTAAATAATCCCAATGCCAGTATCATCACCTTTTTCCGGTTGATACCCGAAAACAGTAAGGGGGTGATGGGAGCGGATATTGCTACTACCAGCGCAAATATGCTGACCGTCCAACCCGCTTCCGGAACAGTTACTTGAAAGTTTTCGGCTATCAGGGGCAAAATTCCAATCACACCCATTTCGGTATTGATTATTCCGAATACACCGGTTGTGAGGATGAATACAAGTAGGGTACTTGAATTGAGTTTGAATTTATTCTTCATATATTTCTTTTTTGTACTGCAAAGGTCGGGGAAACGTAGCATTTCCTTTGTAGATAAATTACGGATATGATAACCCCAAATACAGTTTCTTATAAATGCAAAGCGCCCCGCTGCACGATGATGATGCAGTGGGGCGCTTTTTTAAGTTGAAATATGGTGCAACAGAATACTATCGTCAAGAGTTGCGTTTCTCGTTGAATAATTTATCCGTCTCCTCCATCCCTACAATTTCCCAACCACGGAAAACGATGGTAATCAGTTTAAGTTGCGCTCCGCCGATAGTCTGTGCGACAATCTCGTCCGAAGCGTACTTCAGCAATTGCGTCCGGGCTTCTTCCTTCAGCGTGGCGATGCGGCTTTCGGGCTCGTCGCGCTTCAGGTACTTCACCTCCATCAGGTAGGCGTAGCGGATATCCGGTATCTGCGGATTGGGGCGGAAGTAGAAGTCGGCGTAGCCCTTTCCCAGTTCATATTCGGGCATCAGCTGGTAGAAGTTCGTCATATTGAGATAGGCAAGAAGAAACCCCTTCACGTGCGCTTCGCCGTCGATGAATTCGCGGATGCGGCTCTGCTTCTCCAGTTCGGTGGCGATGTAGGTGAAGAGGGGCTGCCAGTCGGCACGGTATGCCATTTCTTTTGCCAGTTTACCCAGGGTGGAGATGTTCAGGCTGAAGATGTCTTCATCTGCGTAAGCCTCCGTCAGGTAGTTGTAGAACTGCTCGCGCACGGTGTTGTTAGGGATGGCAAGCACAGTTTCTCCTTCCTCCATGCCCTGGATACTGAGTAGGCCGAAGTAGTAGAGCAATGACTTGAAGTTATTCTCGTCCACCATCTTCTCCACGGAGAAGGCGCTGCTGATAGTGCCTGATATCCGCCCGGTTTCCACGATCTCGCGGATGACGGAGAAGTTGGCACCCAGTTCGTGGTCTATCCGGATGAGGTGGCGCAGCTTGTTGTAGTCTGTGCGGATGTTAGCGTCCACCATTTCTCTGGGCTTTTTGCCAAGTTTCAGGCAACTGTTTACGTAGTAGAGCGTCATGTCGGAATTGTACATACTTTCGTTCAGACATTCCTCGGAGAAGTGGTAGTTGTCGTACCACGGCTTCATGTCGGCGATCATCTCTTCCACGTCCATCGTCAGTGCGCCCCGGTCGCGGTAATACTCCAACATGGTGCGCAGTTCCGTTTCGGTGAAGCCCACAAGGCCGTTGAACAGCGGCGAGGTGGTGATGTTGGTTCCGATATTGAAGCCGCTCGTCACGTCGTCCAGCGTGATGGGGCTTACGCCGGTGATGAACATGCGTTCCAGTGCCATGTCGTTGCCGGAGGTGAGGAACTTGAGTACGTTGAAGAAGTAGCGGAAGAAGCCTTCACCGTGGGTGGCCTTGCGATACTCGTCTTTGCCGAAGGTGGAAAGGATGGTATTGGTGAAGTTGTCGTACTCGTCGATGAGGAGGTAGATGCGCAGGCGCAGCCGGCTGGCGGTGCTATTGATATAATCCAGCCGTGTTGAAGCGGTGGTTCGGCTCATCAATTCCTGGCGGAAGCCGGGCTGGAACAGGTGTTCGTACTTGTCGGCAAACTCTACGAGACGCCCCGTGCAATGCTCCTCGAACGATTCTTCCAGCCTTCCGGGCGTGGAGTTGACGGCGGAGAAGTTGAACCGGAGTATCATGAACTTCGCTCTCAGGGAGGTGGGGTGTTCGTATATCCATTGTTCTCCGAAGAGCTCTTCGAAGCGGTCGGCGTTGTTGATGTCATAATAGGCGGCCAGCATATTGATGAGTAGCGTCTTGCCGAAGCGGCGGGGGCGGATGAGGAAAAGATACGAGGCTTCTTGCTCTATCAGGGGGATGAAGTGAGTCTTGTCTACGTAGTAATAGTTTTCACGGGCGAGGCGGGTGTAGTCGCTCAGTCCGTAGGGGATGCCTTTGATGCTATTCTGTTCCATAATTCAACGGTGTTACTTAATGCTTAATACTTAAACCTAATACTTATCATAGGGCAACAAAGATAACATTTATTTCGCTATCTTCCTGTCACGGCTGATACTTATTATTCTCGTTTCAAGCAAAGCGCCCCGCTGCATCATCATTGTGCAGCGGGGCGTTTTTGCTTGAATAGAGGTGCGTTGCGTTGTCTTCTTATCCCAACGGATTTTCTTCGATGCCACCGTCTCCGCCGCTCGGTTTACCGGAACCGGTGCCGTCAAGACCACTGATGGAGCTGACGTTGGTCCACGTCACGTTCTCGCCGATGAGGGCGCGGGTGATGGCGCTGCCTTGGCGGCGCGACTCGGGGATGAAGCGGACGCGGGTACCGGAGATTTGGTTGGCGTTCACCTTCTCGGCGCTGTCCACGCCCTTGCCGTTGGAGACGCAGGTGTAGTAGAAAGTGCCCAGACCTTCCACGTGGACGGTGCGACCGGTGTTCATACTGCTCCCCAGCACCAGGCCGAGGGCTTCGAGCGTGGCCTTGCTGTCGGCGCTGCTCACGGTGGAGATGAGGGCGATTTGCTTGCAAAGCTCGTCCATCTCGATAGGTTTACCCACGCTCACGGCCTGGGGATGCCACTTCTTGGACATCTTTTTGTAAATAGGTTTGAAAAATGCCATACGTTATGGTTTTTAAGTAAAACATGCCCTGTAGGCCATTCTGAAGGGGGTGGGAGACTTGTGCTAAGTGTCATCGATACTTGTGCTAAGTGTCACGGACACTTGTGCTAAGTGTCGGGCATACTTGTGCTAAGTGTCAATGACACTCTTTAGAGGCTTCTACGGTTCATCTTGACTGTCAGGATTTATTTAATTAGTATCAATATCAAAGAGGAGTACCCCAGGCTGATTTCACTTCATCGGTATAACCGTCCTTGTTCGTGAATCTGGCTCTACTGAAACAGTCGGATGTAGTCCAGGTTGCACTGCCCCTATCATACTTCCACAGTTCGGGAGCCTCGCCTGGGTCAATAGCACTGTAGCCTGCATTGTAGAAACAAAATTTGAAGTTCATTACCTTATCTTTAAAACGGCTATAGTCACCATCCGTGCTGAATATATTCTTGTTCAGTTTGACTTTCGTGCAATTGCTGAAGCAATTGTTGAAGTTTGTTGCAGTCAGATTATTGTCGAACAGCCCAACGGGTATTGTAGTCAGATTACTACAGTTCTTGAAGCAACCGCTGAAGTCCGTTACAGCCGTATTATTCTTGAACAACCCAACGGGTATTGCAGTCAGATTGCTACAATTTTGGAAGCAACTGGTAAAGCTCGTTACAGCTATATTCTTGTCGAACAGCCCAGCGGGTATTTCAACCAGACTGCTGCAACCGTTGAAGCAACCTCCGAAGGTTGCGCCCGTATTCTTATCGAACAGCCCTTCAGGTATTGCTTTCAGACTGCTGCAATCTTTGAAGCAAATGTCGAAGTTCGTTACAGCCGTATTTTTGTCAAACAGCCCAGCGGGTATTTCAGCCAGACTGCTACAAATGTTGAAGCAACCTCCGAAGTTCGTTACCTCCGTATTATTGTTGAACAACCCAGCGGATATTGTGGTCAGGTTGCTGCAATGACGGAAGAGGTCGGATAGCTCAAGGGTGTTCATGTTCAGTAATGGAGTATCCATGCTTATTAATTTTTTTGCATTATTATTACCCTTTCTATTAGAATAGAAGTTCATAGGTAATATCTGCTGCTCCGTTGCCGCTTTCTCCGATGTGATGGTGATTGTGATAGTATAGGCGCCGGCTTGAGAATAAGTATGATTGAATGCGTCATTGTCTGTAGTTTTAGTTCCTTGGGGTATGAGGGAGGAACTGCCGTCACCCCAATCAACTACGGTGTTGGCGGGCACAGCGTCTCCTGTTGGGAATGGGATGTTGAAGCCAAGCCCATTCGTGTCATCCACCTTTACCGTCATTTTCATCTGCCCGTACTCCGTCCATTCGCCGGCCATTGTTGCGGTATATCTGCTTCCGGCGGTATAGGTCTTTCCGCCTGCCATCGCCACTTCTTGTTGGTAAATCTTGTCGCCTACCAGCATCACGGTGAACTTCGTCATGGCATCGCCTGAGGGCATGAAGCCAAGGTAGGCTGTCAAGGTGTTACCGCCACCGGTGCCGAATGTCACCGCACCGGCAGGGAAGTCCAGCATCAGGTTTTGTCTGTTGCCGGCGTTGTCTTCCAGCATCCATACCAGTTTCGCCAGCTTGCCCACTTCGGCGGGGATGTTGCCAAGGTCGAACTTCATGATGCTGCTCGCCATCTCCAGAGTGAAATCGGCTTCGGGGGATATTTTGCTTGTGCTTTTCAGCAATATATAATTCTTCAGGCCGGCGGCGGGATCGTCCGGGGTGTAGGTCTGCCCTTCCATGGAGAGGGAGGCGTCGCCCGTGCTTTGGTCCACCTGTACGGTGTTGGGATAATAGAGGGTGTATGTTGTGGCATCGCTCACGGCTGTTCCCTCGAAGGGGCCGGAGGTTTTGTTCTCCTCGCCTTGATAGGTGAAGTCTGTGCTGCATCCTTTGTAAGCGTCGTCGGCATCGAAGCCTGCCACGGTCAGTTGGTCTCCGGTTTGCCAGGTCAGTTTCAGGCCGGCGTCATCGTATGCCACGCGGGTTTGGGTGCTTTCATCGGTAGGAGTTCCCACGGTCAGGACAAGGGTTTTGGAGGTCTCGGGGGTGTCGGTGGTGGTGTTGCCGGTGAGTTCGGGAAGTTCCCGGTCGGCAGAACAGCCTGCGGCTACGGCTACCAGTGCGGTCAGCAAGGCCGCACTTATGTATTTCATCGCTTTCATTGTTCTCATTGTCATTGTTCTATGGTTAGAATGTCGTTAATCAGATCTTCCAGGTCGCCGCTGCTTGCGCTGTTGTAACCGCCACGGCTGCGGCTTCTGTAGGCGCCGGTGCTGAATGCGCTGTTGCCATCGTTTACTCCGGGCAGTCCGCCGCTTCCAGCTATCACACCTTCGTTCTCCATTTGTATCACCTCCATCCGGGGTGGTACGTACTTCTGTTTTGCTTGTTCCATAATCGTACTTTATTTATAGGGATTAATAATAGCGGGATTTGTCGTATATCCCGCCGGTTAATTCATTAAGAAACGTATGTGCGGCTACAGTCGTTTTGGCATCAGTCGCTTTATACATGTGATTGTGTGGGGTTACTTGCATAGTAACGGCAGACAACTATAGCGGTGCAGGTTGAAAAAGCGTTTTTGGACGGCACTAAACCAGAGAATGAACATATAAATTGAAGTTGTCTTGGCAATAAGGCGCACAAATAGTGCATCCGTTTTCAGGGGTTGGAAGCGGAATTGTATTTCGTATATCTATTAGGATAGTAAAGAGGAGTCCAGATAGTAAAATATAAGATTAAACGGTTGTTTTATTAGCATTCGTTTGCATACTTGTCAAAAAGTATGCACCTTTGCACTCGTTGTCTGCCGTTACTATGCAAGTAATATCATCTTAATAAAGTGCCGTACAGCATGTTGATGCTATCTACTTTCTTCTTTTTGCTTCCTTTCACTAAGGCAATCACTTGTCTGTTTACTTTATCTATCACCTCCGCATCGAAGGGCTTCAGATAGCTCATCGTCACCCGTATGGACGAATGTCCCAGCGACTGGCTGATAAGTCCCAGAGGTGTTCCGCTATGATAAGCCAGCGTCGCCCAGGTATGCCGTGCCGTGTACGAGCTCACGGAAACGCCGGGCAGGAGTTTCTTCATCAACCGTGCCAGTTCCCGGTTGAAGCGGCGCAGTGTATCCTGATAGAGATGATACCGTTCTTTACCCGGAGATGCTTCATTCAGTATCGGAAACAGATACTCCGATCCAGACCTGTTTCTGTACTTCTGCAACAACCGGAATGCATCCGGAGGCACGTCCACCACCATCAGCTTGCCTGTCTTATGCCTCCGGTAGATGATACGCCTACCCTGCAAGTCCTGCTTCCGCAAATGTGCCAGATCGATGAAAGGCATACCGCGAAGCATGAACATCAGTAGGAAGTAGGCCAGCACACGCTGTTGGGGCAACGACAATGCGCTGAAATCCGTAGTCTCCAACTGCCGCATCTGTTCCGCCGTCAGTGCCCGCTTGGTGCGCGACTCCACTTTGGTGTACACTTCCTTGAACAATACCGGGTTGTAGCCCGCCACACCGGGCGGCATCCGGCGGTTATACACCGCCTGAAGCGTGCGCATGTAAGTGGAAACTGTGTTCGGGCTGCATTCACATTCCATCAGCCACGTTTCATACTCCTTCAGCCGTTCCGGTGTAAAGACATCCTGTATCGGGGCAAGGACGTTCGGCACTGATGCCGGATCAGTTCGCATCGATACAGGAGTATTCCAAAAACGGATAAAAGAGCGCAGTACGCTCCGGTAAACATGTGCCGCCGGAAACTTCCCTTCTTTTTCCAGGTCGGCAATTACCATCTCCATGTAGCCGGTCAGGTTATCGCCTGCCGACATCACATCTTTCTTTTCTTTATCTTCCATACAGTACTAAAATAAATCTTCATCCAAACAGGCACAAGGTTCGTAATGTTTATGAGAATAAAGAACAGCCTGTTCCTGCTGTTCGCCAATAGGCATCGTAAATGATGTTTTAGTTTCTTTTCCGTTTAATTAGTATACTCTTACGAAGAAAGCCGATGGATGTGTCTATTTTTGTCCGAAACTAATACAATATATTTATGAAAAAACTTAGCTATCTCGTTTTATTTTTCCTGTTAGCTATCCCTGCATCGGCGCAGAATCAGTTCAAGTTGAGCTCTATTCCTTTTCTTCTTTCCTGGCATAACACGCCTAAATCCTTTCAGATGACAGATATTAATAAACGTATTTCTACTATTCCGCACAATCTGATTATCTACAACCGCCCTGTTGATTATGAAATAGAAAAAGATCGGATCAGCATAACTGCGGCAGGAAAGACGAATCTTTTCAACAGCCCTTCCGGGAAGTCGAAGGTTGCGAACGCCCCGCTTATCCTGTTTGAGCCGGAAGCTGATTTTACAATGAGTGCACGGGTTACCGGCAAATTGAAGTCGGTCTATGATGTAGCTGCCCTTGTCATTTATCAGGATGATGATGTCTGGGCGAAGTTCTGTTATGAGAACTCGGTTCATCTTCAGCCGACAATTGTTTCCGTTGTCACCCGTACTTTCTCTGATGACTGCAACTCCATGCCGGCAGGCGATTACGCATATATGGCAGTAGTGAAGAGGGGGTCGGAATATTCATTCTTCTACTCCTCTGACAATAAAAACTGGTTGATGGTCAGGAATTTCAATCTTGAGACGAAGGGGAAGATTAAAGTAGGTTTCGCGGCACACGGTTCTCGTGGTGACGGCTTTACGGGAGTATTCAGTGAGATAAAATATCAGCCGAAAGCTTTGGATGATATGCGAATGTTGTCTTTGTTTTGAAGCTGTATCCCGAAATTTGTACCCTTATTACGGATATGATAACCCCAATTACAGATACCTGATTTCTCAATTGAAATAATTTCTATCTTTGTTGCAGTTCAAATACTTATGAATATGGATAGAGTTATAAAATTAGATAATGTAGATCACTATAACAGTCTCTACGGATTGGAAACCCTGCATCCTCTGGTGAGTGTGGTGGATCTTACCAAAGCAACCAAATCGGTCAATCATATCCAAATGACTTATGGGCTTTATGCACTCTTTCTGAAAGGAGCTAAGAACTGTGATATCAAGTATGGTCGCCAGCATTATGACTATCAAGAAGGAACCATCGTTTGCTTTGCTCCCGGTCAGACTGCCGGAGTAGAGATGCTGAATGATGTAGTGCAGCAAGAAGTGTATGGTATCCTCTTTCATCCCGACCTGATTCGCGGAACCTCCCTCGGAAAGACAATAAAGGATTATACTTTCTTCTCTTATTCAGTAAGCGAGGCTTTGCACCTGTCCGATCAGGAAAAAGAGACCGTGATGGATTGCCTGAAAAAGATCAGTATCGAGCTGGAGCATCCTATCGATAAGCATAGTAAAGCATTGATTGCTATGAATATCGAGCTTCTACTCAATTACTGTATGCGGTTTTATGAACGCCAGTTCATCACCCGGAGCGGCGTCAATAAAGACTCTCTTACCAAATTTGAGCAACTTCTGGATGAATATTTCAGAAGCAATCTTCCTGTGCAGGATGGTTTGCCGTCCGTGAAATACTTTGCGGATAAAATCTATCTCTCACCCAATTATTTCGGTGACATGATTAAGAAAGAAACTGGTATGACGCCTCAGGAGCATATTCAGATGAAAGTGATCGAACTGGCTAAAGAACATATCGTTGAAACGGACGAGACAATCAGTGAAATTGCTTACACCTTGGGATTTCAATATCCGCAACACCTCAGTCGCCTGTTCAAAAAACGTGTCGGCTGTACGCCCAATGAATATAGACTGCAAAATGTACAGTTTTGAAAAAGGATATATTGAACATAGAGACCGTACACCAGTGCAATTGCTGTTTGGGAAATAAGACCTTACATCCGTTGGTGAGCGCCATTGACTTATCTAAAGCCAATGTGATGCAGCGTACTATCAAGTTCGATTTCTACACCATCTTACTGTTGGAATGCGAATGTGAGGATTTCATCTACGGGCGTAAGTATTACGACTATTCCAATGCAACAATGATTTTCCTGACTCCTGGACAATCCATCAATATCAACGAAGGAAAGGCATTTCCCCGAAAGGGCTGGTTATTGGCTTTTCATCCCGACTTGCTTTGCAGCACTTCATTGGGGCGGAACATTAAGAATTATTCTTTCTTTTCTTATCATCTGAATGAAGCGCTGCACCTTTCCTTGCGCGAAAAGGATAAAGCAATTGAATGTATGTACAATATTGAGAAGGAACTGCAACATGCAATAGATTGTCATAGCAAGACCTTGATTTCAAGATATATAGAACTCCTGTTGGATTATTGTTCCCGTTTCTATGACCGTCAGTTTATCACTCGGAATGAAGTCAATAAGGCGATATTGAATAAGATGGATATTGCATTGGATGGCTATATCCAGTCCGGACAATTGAAAAACGGTGTATTACCCTCTACAAAATACTGCGCAGATATACTTCATTTATCTCCCCGTTATTTCAGCGATTTATTGAAATTTGAAACGGGGAAGAAGCTGGATGAATACTTCCAGTTGAAAAGGCTGGAAGTCGCTAAGGAGATGCTATTAGGTAAAGGTTATACGGTAAGTTCGGTTGCTGAAAAATTGGGCTATCCAAGCGTACAATATTTCAGCAACCTGTTTAGAAAACTGGTAGGGGCATCTCCCTGCGAATATAGATTGTCACAAAATTAAGTGCTCTTGACATTCTGCGATACCCACATTCCTATATCCTGCTTACTGAGTGCCGCCGCCATCAGGTCGGGGAACCTATCGGGCGTACAAGCAAAGGTAGGTACACCGATATTTGCCAGAAATTCTGCATGATTTTTGTCATAAGAAGGGGCACCGTCATCATTCAGGGCGGGCAGTACGATAAGTTGCACGCCACTATTCACCAGTGATACGAACTTCTTTCGCATTTCTCTCGGATCGCCCCCTTCATACAAGTCGGTCACCAGTACCAGTACCGTATCTTGCGGACGGGTGATTACTCCCTGGCAATAGGTCAGGGCGCGGGCGATATCCGTACCGCCACCCAACTGTACACCGAAGAGTAAGTCTACCGGATCTTGCAAGTCATCGGTAAGGTCTACCACAGCCGTATCAAATACCACCATCCGCGTGTTCACTGCCGGAATGGAAGCCAGTACAGACCCGAAGATTCCGGAGTAAATGACGGATGTCCCCATTGAACCGCTCTGGTCCAGACAGAGGATGATGTCTTTCATCGCTTTCCGTTTTCTGCCGTAACCGATACGGACTTCCGGGATGATAGTCTTGTATTCCGGTTGGTAGTTTTTCAAATTCTTGGTGATGGTGGTCTTCCAGTCTATCTCGTTATAACGTGGATTTCTCCGCCGTGCAGAACGGTTGAGCGCTCCCGTCACAGCCTGTTGGGTAGGGGCGGAGAGCTTGCGTAGCAGTTCGTCCACCACTTTGCGGACTACCTGCCGTGCCATTTCCTTATTCTTTTCAGGAATAACCCGACTGAGTGACATCAGTGTAGCTACAAGATGCACATCCGGCACTACCGTTTCAAGCATTTCCTTTTCCGTCAACAGTGAGGTGATATTCAGCCGTTTGATGGCATCGCGCTGAATGACCTGTACCACAGTCTGCGGAAAGAACTCACGGATATCTCCCAACCAGCGGCTTACCTTTGGGGCGGATGATCCGAGTCCTCCGCGGCGGTCGCTGTCATATACGGCTTCTAATGACTGGTCGATGCGTTGCTCTTCCGGGGTCAGTGTGATACCCGTTCCGTCGGCTTCGTTTCCACCCAGTATCAGGCGCCACCTTTTCAGATATTCTTCTTCCATTGCTTTCTCTTTACTTCGTTTCAATTCCTAATAACCGGTGAATCAAGGGAATCACCCTCACAGCTTCCTCTTCATTGTGTGAAGTTGTTGAGGCTGTTGCAGTCTGTATGCTGCCTGCACCGCCCGCCTTGGCTTTCTCACCCAACTTCCGGCGTTCTGCGGGACTGAACTCGCTGAACGTGCGTTTCAGTATGGGAAGCAGTTCCATGAAGGTTTCTTTTTCCTGCGAACATACCCAGTTATTTACCAGGTTCCACAAATTATCATCCAGCAGCAGAATGGAACCGGAAGAACGGAGGAAACCCTCGAACCAGTAGGCCATATCTGCCGGAGCATTACCGATGGAAGAATAATAACTAAGGGTATTCTGCGCTTCTTCGGCTGAAATGTCTCCCTTGTCGTTCAGCAGTCTTGTGGCATAGCCGGACAATAGCGGATGTACATTAACGGATGTACGCACCTGGCGGATAAACTCCAGCCACATCCTGTTCAGTTCTGGATCATTGAGAGTGGAAACTGCGTAATCCGTAGACACCAGTTTGTTGAGTATGTCCGTAGCGGCCTCCTCGTCTATATTGATACAAACAAGTACTCCACCTGCAAGGATACGGGCAATCATAGCTTGGAGCATATCGCCTATCTTTGAGAAATCCAGATTGCGGACATTGCCGTAGCGGACGATATTTACCAGATCGGGTACTGCCTCCATCATCTCGATAATATCAGTGGAGGCAGCCGAGAGGCGGTCGAGTTGCACCGTCATGGCCTCCACTAAGTCCGGTAGATTGGCAGGGATTACCCGGTCGAGCAGGCGGGTGAGTTCCGGAATATGCCGTATCTCTTTCGTCTGTTTGAGCAGAAACTTCTGCGTTGCTTCTTCCAGTGTATTTCCCCAGATAGCCTTTTCGATGATGCTTATAATCTGTTCCGGCTTGTGGTAGAGTGTCCATTTTTCTTTGAAAGTACCTTTACCGTCAGTACCGCCCGGAATTGCCCAATCTATGTCGAGCAGGTGCAGGCGATGGAAGAAGATACTTCTATCCAGATCATTCGGTTTACGAAGGTCGAGAGTCAGCTCTTTGATTTCGGCTGTAAATGGAACACGCAACCGTTTTTGAGTCTTTTCCACATCTACCAGCAAGGGAACTTTGGGTACATCATCGGGAACACGTCCCAGACGGTTACTGATGATAAGTTCTTCATTGATGATCTGTAAAAGGATATCGTCGCCAAAGCCCATGACGGTGGTGATGGCTTCATTAAACTCAGCCAGTGAAGGGGCTGGGAGATTACGTAAAGCAGCCGTCACCTGTGCCAGACGCACAGTTTCGATGACATGGGCTACGGAGATATCCATATTCTTCTTGCGGAAAAGGGAAGCAGCTTGGCTGATCCAGAGGGTACCGTCGTCCTGCGGATGATGCCAAAGATAATGATACCAGCCCGGGGATTCTATGCCGGCTCCGTATCCGCTGCGGAAAGCAAGCCGGTCGTATGTCCAGGGAATCCAGGTACATTCTATTTTTATTTTGGGCAGTCCTTTCAGCAGTTCGTTATCCTCTTTTACTTTAGGCATATTTTCGAGGGCGGGCACATGCCAGGCACCACAGACCACGGCGATGCGTTCGAAGTTTTCTTTCTGTGCCGTGCGGATCATCTTACGCATCCAGGCTTCGCGGAGCTGGTCACGGGGAGAGGTATGTTCGGGAAGTTCCTCCCGCAATGCGGTTACGGCTTCTTTCACAACCTGAAATACATCGGCACTGTCTTTGCGGTGCTCAATGGTAGTTTCCCACCATGACTCCCCGTCTGTATATCCGGCCACTTCTGCCAGATAGTCAAAAGGATCTCTGTATACGGTGGAGATAATCTCCTCCTGTTGCTCTTCGGTTGTATTATTGGGTTCCTGATTTTGCGCCATCGAATGTACCAGTGGTAAATCGAAGAAGCGTAACGGTACTTCGTTCCGCAGGGCATAAACTATCGTCTGCCATTCCGGAGAGAATTCGGCAAATGGATAGAACACCGCATTTTGTGGCTGGTCGGGTTGATAGGCGAGTAAGGCGACGGGTGGTTCCATCTGCTCATTCAGCACGCATGGAAGCAGAGTCTCGGCTTCTGCCGGACCTTCCAGCAAGATGAGGTCGGGCTGAAGCTCTTGCAGGTATTCCAGTACGTTCCGGCATGAACCGGGACCGTGATGCCTTATTCCTAATAAGTGAATTGCCATTCTTTTAATCTTTTAGTTCGTATGATGGAGTGGGAGGTATCAGATCATATCCCTTGAAGCACGGTAGATATCTTTCCATCCGTCGCGGTTCTTCACTACCGTCTCCATGTATTCCTGCCATACCACTTTATCCTGTACCGGGTCTTTCACCACTGCTCCGAGAATGCCCGAAACAAGGTCTTCGGCATGTATCTGTCCGTCTCCGAAATAACCTGCCATGGCCAGACCGTTATTTACCACCGAGATAGCCTCAGCCGTACTTAATGTACCACTGGGTGCTTTCAACTTCGTCTTTCCATCATTGGTAGCTCCCTGCCGCAATTCACGGAAAATGGTTACTACACGACGGATTTCTTCAAGCGCCGGTTTCTCTGCCGGAAGTTGCATCACCTTTTCAAAGCTTTCCACGCGGCGGCGTACAATGTCTATCTCTTCGTCAATCGTATCCGGCAAAGGGAGAATAACGGTATTGAAACGGCGTTTCAAGGCACTCGACAGATCATTGACTCCTTTGTCGCGGTTGTTTGCTGTTGCAATGATATTGAAACCGCGTATCGCTTGTACTTCTTTATTCAACTCCGGAACCGGAAGTGTTTTCTCCGAAAGAATCGTGATCAGAGTATCCTGCACGTCAGAGCCGATACGTGTCAACTCCTCGATACGTCCTATCTTGCCTTCCTGCATGGCCTTCATTATTGGGGTTTGCACCAGTGCGCCTTCACTGGGTCCTTCTGCCAGTAGTCGGGCATAGTTCCAACCGTAGCGGATGGCTTCTTCTCCTGTTCCGGCAGTACCTTGCACTATCAGTGTGGAGTTGCCGGAAATAGCGGCAGCAATATGCTCACTCACCCAGCTTTTCGCCGTACCGGGAAGTCCGTATAGCAGCAATGCGCGGTCTGTTACCAGGGTAGCTACTGCTATCTCCATCAGGCGGCGGTTACCTATATATTTAGGTGAAACTTCAAATCCGTTCTTCAGTTTGCCCCCCATCAGGTAGGTGACTACCGATTGCGGAGACATTTCCCAATTTTCGGGAACAGAGTTTGTTTCATTCTTTTTCAGTTCGTGCAGCTCTTCTGCGAATTGCTGTTCGGCATGTTGTCTAAGTAAGGTACTCATATTGTTTTGTATTATTTATTGTCATTAAACAAGCTGTTTATTTTTTCTTTCATTCTCATATATTCCGCTGTCAGTCGGCAGAATTTGGCAATGGCATGGTCGGCATCGTATGCCACTGCCTGTTGTTCCACTTTGGGTAACATCTCCGGAGGAAAGTATAGCGACAGGCGTTCTGCCATCTCTTTTGGATAATAGTAATAATTGCTATGGAACAATCTTTGTAAAGCTCGTGTGGAGAATTTTATTCCCCATTGCGTCCCGTCCGCATTATACCAGGGTTCGGGAATATAATTGCTCTTGCTGTCTGTCTGGAAGTTGATTTCCTCCCGTTGCTCCGGCGTCAGTAATCCCACCAGCGAAGAGGCGTAGGCTTCATTTGAATCTTCTTTCAGGGTTTGATACGCCCACAGATTGTCACCGAAGTTTTCTATCGGCTGGCATAAGTTGAAGTAGGAACCGAATGGTGGCTTCTTTGCCAGTTTTGCGGCGGCTTTCTCCGGTGAACAGTCGTAGAACTCTGCCCAGAAACTGAGCGGTACACGTTCGGCGAGTTGGCGGAGCAGAAACTCTTCATCTTTTTCTTTCTTGTTGGAACTGACCTCTTCCAAGCCTAATTTCTTCATCTCAGGTGTAAAGGTGATTTTATCGTATGACCAGCCCAGCAACATTTTATAATGAAGTTTTCCACGCAGCAGGTCACAGTATGTTTTTACCAGTTCCGAGTCAGGCAGACTGCATAACAGGCGACGGGCGGTTTCTTTTACATTACTGCTTCGGTCGGTAGTGACAATCTCTTGCAGGAAGTTTTCATCCGCTTTACTCAGATTGGCGCGCAGGCATTGTATCAATTCGTCGCGGTGGGCGGCAGATTCATTTTTCAGTTCGGTTTGCAGCAAGGCAAGTCCCTGTTCGGGGTTCTCTTTTCTCAGGCGTTGCAGCATCCGTTTCCGTTCTTCATGCGAGGCTGTTTCCCAAGTCTCGTTTCCGGTATCTCCCCAGTCCGGTAATTCCATGTGGGTAAGCAGCCAGCGTCCACGGTTACCTGTTAAGGAAGAAAGCAGTGCTTGCTCTTCGTGCTTATCGGGATTATTGCGGTCGTAGGCATGTGAGATTAGCGTCCGCAGATAGAATGGCGGAATAAGCTTGTTGCACCGGGCAGCTTTCCGGTAAGCATATAATAAAAGATACCGGTTCTGTTCATTGACCATCTGAATCAGCAGGTCACCGATATTCCGGTCGAAATAGGGCAGACTGTCATCCGGAGCTTCATTCATGGCGATAGCTTCTCCGGCAGGTAACGGTTCCATTCCGGCACGGCTGTATGCGAAAGTCAGGGCTGAAAACTGATAGAAAGCGTCTTCCGCATCTTCGCTCTTTTCTTGCAGCAGCCGGAAGTTTTCTTCCAGAGTTTCCGGTAAACCGTTCGGAATGAATTCTTTGGCAGCGGTTCCCAATAAGGCTGCATTAATGATTGGTTCAGTTACGTTCATCTCTCCAAATATAATAGTCAGATTGATACCACATTGAATTTAGCTCCCAGCAATTGGCGTCTGCCAGAAAGAAGGCGGCAAACGGCTTTCCACCCGTGACGGACAGGATGTCTGTTCGGGTGATGTCTTGCATCTGCACAGGCATCAGTTCGTTGTTTGCATCCTGCACACAGAGTTGTTTCCCTTGAACAGCCAGTCGCAGATTTTCTACTAATACGGGTACATTTTCGGCAAATGGGTTCTGTTGCAGGGCTTCCCTGTATCGGGCGGTTGCTTCTTGCAGATTCGCACAGAAATGCGGGGTAACCGCTTCTTCGGATAATTCACATTCTTTGAATAAGGCTCGAAGACTGCCTACTCCTTTATAATAACAGAGTTTTCCGTCGTAGGTACTTCCGGGAACAAGATTGAATTCCGCCAAGGTTCCGGGAGCTGTGAAACTGAGATAGATGGCGAAACGATTGCTCCGACATCCGTATAGCCAGTAAATATCATTATTCAGCTCGTTTATCTTCTGACTTCTCTTATGGAGTACCAGCCACTGGTCGGTAATTGTTTCACCCGCCAGCACGTCTTCTTTTGCTTGCGGATAACCTATCTGTGTGCGGATTTCCTGTTGCCACTTTTCCGGTTGCAGGTCCAGGTTCCGGTAACTCTTCATCAGGAGGTAGAGTTTTCCGAGCTGGTCGGTTAACTTGTATTTCCAACTTTCCTCGTAGAAGTTTATTTCCTGGATGGCTTTCAACCGATTGGCGAGTCCGGGAGCCTGGGCGTCGACCATACGGCGGGCAATACCGTCGAAAAGAGTATAAGCCCGTTCCGGTATATTGATTAACCCGTTGCGTAGCAGGTCTTTCAGCCAAATCTCCAGTTCATCAATACCGTTCAGTACCTTTTGGTGGCGCATAGCCTGACGTTTGGCTTGTGCAGCTTCATCTACAGGCGTGTCGCTTTTGGCTTTCTGTTCCTTCTTTTCGGCTTTTTCTTCCCGCTTGGAAAGCCAGGAAGTCACCCATTCCGGTTCGTCCGCTTCTTTGAACTGCTCAGCTTGTGCGGCATATAGAAATAAGAGTCCCAATCCATGTTTGCATGGAAACTTCCGGCTGGGACAGGAACATTTGAATGCTACGTTTTTTGTATCGATTACGGTCTGGTATGGAGTTTTCCCGCTTCCTTGGCAATGCCCCCAGATAGCACGGTCACTGTGTTCCAGTAACACCCACTTGGCTCTTGTCGCCAACCCTTTTCCGGCTTTTACGGAGGCTGCATCCGGGGCTAATTGTATGATTTGTTCTTCTGTTAGATTTAATAACATGATAATCTTAGTCAGCTATTAGTGTGTTTTTAGATTGCAAGTATAATGCTTTTTTTCTGTTTTTCAGATTTTTCGAAGAGAAGAGTTTTCTGTTTTTACCGGAAATCATTTGATCCATATTCTTAAAGCCGGGAAAGATTCTGTAACTTTGCGGCAACAGGTATCACATACCTGCGAGTAATATATAAAACCGACTTGTATGGATTTTGAAACTTGCATAGCCTCTCATTCTTCGGTTCTGATGGAAGGGGCATTAGGAGAACGATTGAAGCGTGAGTATGGTCTCGCCATCAATGGCAGTGTAGCTATGGCTGATTTGATTTATAGTCAACAGGGGCGGCTGGCATTGGAAACTCTTTGGCGGGGCTACATGGGGATTGCTGGAAAATACAATCTACCGTTCTTGGCTACCACCCCAACCAGACGGGCCAATAAGCAGCAAGTTATTCAGGCCGGATATGATGAGGCTATTATTGAGAATAATGTCAGGTTCCTCCGTAAGATAAAGGAAACATCAAATATTGAAATGTATATTGGCGGTCTGATGGGGTGTAAAGGAGATGCTTATACAGGCATCGGTGCTCTAAACATTGAGGAAGCTCACGATTTTCATCATTGGCAGGCGCAACTATTTAAACTTGCGAAAGCAGATTTCCTGTATGCAGGAATTATGCCTGTGCTGACCGAGGCAACGGGTATGGCGAGGGCCATGTCCGATACCGGAATCCCCTATATCATTAGTTTTACCATTCAAAAAGACGGGAAACTCATTGATGGGCATACCATCGACTATGCTATCCGCTTTATCGATGATAATGTATCTCGCAAACCGGTGTGCTATATGACAAACTGTGTACATCCCTGCATCGTCTATGAAGCTCTTGCGCACAATTTCAACCAGACCGAGGCTGTCCGAACACGGTTTATCGGTATTCAGGCCAATACTTCCGCATTGTCTTATAGTGAACTGGACGGTTCCGCTGAACTGCAATCTTCTTCTCCTGCCGACCTGGCTGAAGGTATGATGAAATTGAAATCAGAATATGATTTTAGGATATTTGGCGGCTGTTGCGGAACGGATGATACACATATGGAAGAAATCGCTAAGTCTATATCTTGCGGAGCATTGTCCTGATGCTTTCGGTCTTTTCCGAAAAGAGTGAATTTGAATGAGTTAATTTTGACTATATCTTAAATTATATTATTATGCTTACTTGGTTCTTGAATTTACTTGGTTTTAAGAAAAAAAATATTGGTAAAGGTGTTTTTGAAGATTATGAGCCTATTACTCAAGAGTTGATAGATGCAACTCCTGAAGATGAGCTATATACTAAAATTATGTGGAGTTTGCTTAGCGATGAAGTTTGGTTTAGCGATTCACAAAAAGCTTTCTCTCTTATTTATGAATTGGATGGAGAAGTTTGTAACGGAGGATTTAATCAATACTATTTCAATCCGTCGGGTGAGGATCGGTATGAAGTTGAAAAGGCTTTGGAATTGATTGGAGCTATTGACTTCTCCAGTCTTATGAGACGAGCTAATGCTTGTTACGAGACAATAAAACCAGAATTAGAAAAGTTTGATGACGGTACATCGGAAAATTTTAGTAAAAGTTATGAGGATAATCCTCTGACAGAATTTGATAATGAATATTATGAGTTGAATAATGGAGGCCGTCTTTTTGTATTGATGTCACAATTTGTAAAGAAACATCCACAGGATTTTATTAGTAAGTAAATTAAAGCCTATCTAAAAGAGAATACTATAATACTCAAAAAATGAAAATTCATTCCTTTTTTGTATATTTGCCTCTTAACTTTTAAAATACCACAGTTATGAGAAAAGTACAACTATTGTTAGTTTGTTTAGTGCTTTCAGTGGCTGCTTCTGCTGCTGATAAGGTAGTTAAGTTACCCAAGCCCAATTTGAATCGTGCCGGTACGGTAATGAAAGCATTGTCTGAACGTCAGTCTACACGTGAATATGCTTCGAAAGCATTGAGCCTTGCTGACTTGTCGGATTTATTGTGGGCTGCTAACGGAATTAATCGTCCGGAGTCTGGGAAGCGGACAGCTCCATCGGCTTTGAATAAGCAGGATGTAGATGTATACGTGATATTACCCGAAGGGAGCTATGTGTACGATGCGAAAAATCATCAGTTAAATCTGGTTTCTGAAGGAGATCATCGCGATGCTGTTGCAGGTGGTCAGACTTTTGTAAAAGCGGCTCCGGTATCTT